>Ga0265338_10000122_pt1 | contig 142416 bp, 148 predicted proteins | sample 42126metaG_FD_193579 | JGI IMG/M metagenome (GOLD analysis project Ga0265338, IMG submission 193579) | Rhizosphere microbial communities from Carex aquatilis grown in University of Washington, Seatle, WA, United States - 4-21-26 metaG | ecosystem: Host-associated > Plants > Roots >...
GTCGTCAGCATAACGCGCCCGAACGATACATTCGCGTGAAGAGCATTGCTCGCAATCACGCCGGCAACGATGCGAGCGAGCGCTGGAAACTGCCAAATGACGACCGCGGTTACTACGAGCACGGCCGCCGCACCAGCGGCGAAGATCCGGCGGACCGTGGGACGGGTCATATTCGGTACTTTCCCGTAACCGGGCAAGCTCATGCGAAATCGCGGGAAGCGCTTGCCCGTCGTCGAAAGCGCAACCCGGGAGAGAGTGAGATGAAGTTAGTCGAGCGTTTCGATCGCGCCGTATTGGAGAAAAGTCCTCTAATTGCCGAGTCGAGTGAGTTCGCGATCTACGACGTCGGTAATGATACCTATGCGCTAGTGCACCGCCACGAGGCCGTTGCGTGGCAAGGCGTCACGATCTCGGGCGATGGTTTGTTTCGCATCGCCGACCTGCTCGGGCAAGCAACGCGAGCGCTCTATCGTAACGTCGCGGCCGAGCTCTCGAAGCAGCGAAATCGCTAGAATAAGGACTTTCCGCTCGCGCCGATTCTCGCTTCTGCTGGCTGCACTGCTATCGGCGTGCGGCGGTTCGTCGGCGAACTCGGCTCCGCCGGCGCCCCCGGTGGCTTCGTCGCAGCAACCCATCAAGCACGTCGTTATCATCATTCAAGAGAACCGCAGCTTCGACAACCTGTTCAGCGGGTATCCCGGTGCCGACGCTCCGAGGTTTGGCTACGCCGGAAAGCAGCGCATTGCGCTACGGCCGACGCGGCTCGAGGACTACGGAAATATCGAGAACAACTGGCGCGACGCCATCGCCGGATGGAATCACGGCGCCATGAACGGCTTCCGCACCGAGCACTTCTACGGCGGCCCGCGAGACTATGCGTATGCCTTCGTGCCGCACGACGAAACGCTGCCGTACTGGACGATGGCACGGCGATACGTTTTGGCCGACCGGATGTTTCCTACCGAGTTCGGCCCCAGTTATACGGCGCATCTCAGTTTGATTGCTGCCAACACGATCGTTCCAGGCAGCGCAGACGCCGAAGTGGACGCGCCAAGCCGTTTGCCGTGGGGTTGCGACGCGCCGCACGGAACGCGCTCGTTCACGCTTACGCCGGATCGCGTCGAACGCTTCGACGGTCCGTTTCCTTGTTATCGCGATTTCCCGACGATCGCGCAACGCCTCGACCAGGCCGGCATAACGTGGCGATACTATGCCTCGCCGCTGACCCGTATCGGCGGCAAGGTCTGGTCCGAGTTCGACTCGATTCACTCCGTTCGATACGGTCCGGATTGGCAGAACGTAATTTCGCCGCAGACGCGGGTCCTGCACGACGTGCCGAAGGGAACCCTGGCCGGCGTGACCTGGATAACCCCCGACTGGGAAGACTCCGATCACACCGGCAGCGGCGGCGATGGCGGTCCGTCGTGGGTTACCTCAATCGTCAATGCGATCGGGAAGAGCCAATATTGGAACTCGACCGCCATCGTCGTGCTGTGGGACGATTGGGGCGGATGGTACGACGACGCTTCCCCGCCGCAGCTCGACTTTCGCGGCCTAGGCCTGCGCGTTCCGTGCATCATCATCTCGCCCTACGCACGGGCCGGATACGTGTCGCACACGCAATATGAGTTCGGCAGCGTCTTGAAGTTCGTCGAAGAGGTCTTTAATCTATCTCCGATCGGGCCGCCCGACCGCGGCTTTACCGATACGCGCGCTAACAGCATCCTGGACGCGTTCGACTTTACCCAAGCGCCGCGGCCATTTCAATCGATACCGTCAAGGTATGGTGCCGACCATTTCTTGCGCGAAGTACCTTCGTACGTTCCGCCCGACGACGATTAGTTCATCAGTTTGCGGATGAAGTATGTCATCTCCAGGGCGCTGGTGAGGGCGCGCTCCTGCAGGTTTGCTCCGGCACCGTGTCCGCCCTCGACGACCTCGTAGAAGAGATAGGGTAAGTGCATCGCCTCCATCTTCGCGGCGAACTTTCGCGCGTGCTGCGGACCGACGCGGTCGTCCTTAGTCGTCGTCCAAATAAACGGCTCGGGATATTTCACGCCCGGCCGTAGATTGTTGTAGGGCGAGATCGAGGCGAGGAACGCGCGCTGCTGGGGATTGGAGACGCTGCCGTACTCGCCCGTCCACGACGCTCCGGCTTGAATCTGCTCGAAGCGCAGCATGTCGAGCAGCGGCACTTGAATGTCCACCGCGTTCCAGAGTTGTGGATGCTGCGTGAACTCGACGCCCATCAGCAGGCCGCCGTTGGAACCGCCTTGGATTCCCAAGCGGCGCGGGCTCGTCACTTTGGTGGCGATCAGATCGCGTCCGACGGCGGCGAAATCGTCGAAGACGCGCTGGCGGTGCGTCGTCAGCCCGGCTTCGTGCCAGGCTTCCCCGAACTCGCCGCCGCCGCGAATATTGGCCACCACGTAAACGCCGCCGCGCTCCAGCCAGAGTTTTCCGGCGATGCCGTTATAGTTCGGGGTCACAGAGACGTCGAATCCACCGTACGCGTAGAGCAGCGTCGGATTGCTGCCATCGAGCTTCATCGTTTTGGGATGCACGATAAAATAAGGAATCTGCGTGCCGTCTTTCGAGGGCGCCTCGCGCTGTTCGGCGACGTCCTGCGACGCGTCGAAGCGCGCGGGGGAAGTTTTGATGTCGCGCAGCGCGCCGGTATCGGCGTCGAGCTGCCAGAGCGTCGGCGGCGTAAGAAAGCTCGTCACGGTTATGTAGGCCGTTTGGCCGTGCTGGTCCGCGTCGTTGACGACGATCGAGGAGTTATCGGGGAGGTCCAGACGTTGCTTCGACCATCCTCCGGGAACCGGCGAGTACACCCACTCCCGGCCCCGCACGTTTTCGTACGTCGTTAAGAGCAGGCGCGAGCTGGTCTGCGCGACGCCGTCGAGCGTCGCCCGCGCGCCCGGCGCGTAGACCAGCGCGGGGCGCAGCCGATTTGGTTCGCTGCGCGCGGCGGCGAGATCGAGCGATATCAGCGATCCCGCCGGAAACGACGTCCCGTTGACCGTCCAACGCTGCTGGACGGTGAAGAGCAACCGCCCGTCAACGAGCCCCTGGGGCAGGGATTTGAGCGGAACGTCGAGTTTGCGCGCGCCCGCTGCAGTCATGATAAATGTCTGCGACGTAAAGGTCGAGAGCGGGCGGACTATCAGCACGACGGAGTGACCCGCGCCATCGTGCAGTTCCTGTGGCGTAACGCCGTAGCCGCCGTCTGACTTGCTGCCGCGGAAGACTTCGACCGCTTCGGAGAGCGGTTTGCCGCGAACGACGCGCTTGACGACGTAGGGGTAGCCCGATGCGGTCAGTTCGCCCGGCGACCACTCTCGCGACACCAAGAGCGTATCGTCGCTCTCCCATGCGAATCGCTGCTTGCCGTGCGGCAAGGCGAGGCCGCCGTCGACGAACGCTGCGCTCGAGAGATCGAACTCACGCGCGGTGATGGCGTCTTCGCCGCCGTCGGATAGGATGACCATGCAGCGATTCTCGACCGGCCAAACGCAATCGGCGCCTTTCCAAACCCAGTTCGCATTCTCGGAACCAGCCAGCGCGTCCAAATCCAAGACGGTCGTCCAGTTTGGCGTCGCGCCGGCGTAATCTGCGGGCGTCGTGCGGCGCCAGATCCCGCGGACGTGATCGGTATCTTGCCAAAAGTTGTAAACTTGGCCCCCGATGAACGAAGGAACGGGAATCCGGTCCTTGGCTTGCGCGATCTTCGACGCGTCTGCGTAGAGCGCCGAAAAGTTCGGGTCTTTCTGCAGAACCGTGAGAGTCTTGGCGTTCTGCTCTTTGACCCACGCCATGGCGCGCGCACCATTGAGCTCCTCGAGCCACAAAAACTGATCGCTCGTCGCGACGGGCATCTTGGCCGGCGTCTGCGCGCGCGCGAGCGTCGCGCCGGCGAGAAGTGCAAGAAGGGCGGTTAACATAATTGTGACTCTCACGGCGCGATAGATTTAGGGGCTGCGCGAGGGTCCCTCCCGCGGGAGGCCTTGAGTGGCGCCTGTCTAACGCCCCCAGCCAGGAGGTCGCTCGTGATAAGAACGTGGTGCACGCGCGTCGCGCTGTTCGGAGCCGCTTTCGCGCTTGTCTTTGGAGTACTGGCGACGCCGGCATCGGCTGCTCTCGATCTGGCCGTCGGTACGAAAAAAGTTGTAAAAGGCGAGGCGGTTTCCAATTGCAACGACAAAGCAAAGACCGCACTCAACGCGGTGCTCGAGAACGCGCTGGAAGTCGGTGGCGATACCGGCGAGTGGCGGGCCTCGGCCCCTCCCGATTCATCGGGTAACTCGTCGGCGGCCGCGGCGGTGCACTGCTATCCGGCGGACACCGGCTACGTGGTGACGTTCACCTGTGCGGTGCAGGCGCCGCCCTATTCCGATTCGGCAAGCGGGCTCTGCACGAAGCTCGCTACCGCATTTGACTCCAAAGCGACGGCGCAGCGATGAAACGTATCCATAGCAGCGCCGTCTTTGCCGTTGCCCTTTGCGGCGGGCTGTTGGCGAGCATCGCGCCGGTGTCGGCGGCGGTCGACCTATCGGTGGGGATACGCCATGTCAGTGACGACGGGACGCTGCAGGATTGCGGCAGTAAGGCGAGAGCATCGCTCGACGCTTTCCTTCAGAATGCTTCGGAGCCGACGCCGGGCAGCGGCGACTGGTCGGCCTATTCCAGAAACGGTCCGGATGGAACGCCTACGGCGGCCGCGGCGGTGCGCTGCTACGCGCTGCCCAAGGGCTACGTCGTGACATTTACCTGCGCCATCGTGTCCCCGGCCAGCCCTTATACCTCCGACGCGCTCTGCCTCAACATCGCGCATAAGTTTTACGGTGGCGCGATTACGTCGCTGGCGCCGATTCCCACGCCCTCTCCCATTCCGACGGGATGCGCTACTAATAGTCTGGTCGGCACCTGGGGGTCCGACGACAAGCCCGGGTTCACGTTCAAAATGGAGCTCAACGGCGACTTAACCGACAGCGACGGCGTTTCGGGTAACTGGATTCTCAAAGGCAACACCGCCGTTCTCACTTACTACGGCGAGCACTCGATGACGCTCTCCGCGGACGGAAAGCACTTGCACGGCGGAGGATACAGCCTCACGCGCAAGTGCTGAGCCGTCAACGCTTAGGTCTTCTCCGAGACGATGGTCAGCGTCTGTTGATCGACGCTGTAGTTCCCCGCCGAGACGAGGTTGTTGGGATAGGCGCAGATCACGCTGTTGTTCGGGCCGTAAATCACTACGAGGTTGGGCGCTCCGCAGGACGTCTGCGTTAAGTTGTAACTCGAAAGCAGTTTGGCGCCGGGGCTCTCCGGCTGAGCTTGGTACGACGTATAGGTGGCATTATTGGCGGCGACGATCGATCCGTAGACCGCCGCGCTCGTGGCACCAATCGCGAATGCGCCCCAGAAGCCCCCGCCCCAATAATACGGCGCCGGGTACCACGCGTACCCGCCGTTCCATCCCCACACTCCGTGATAGACGGGATTCGTTACGACGGCGCCGTGATAGACGTAGCCGTTGTTTGCGTAGGTGCTCGAATGATACGTCTGGCCCCAGGCGTTGGTGGCGGTCCCGGAACCAGAGTACGTGTGATTGTACGTGTTGCCCGAGCCGCTCGTGTTGTACGAACCGTACGGATTACTACCGCTGCCGCTGTGATTGTAATTTCCGGAGTTGTAGTTGCCGTTCGTGCTGCTGCTGTGCGTGCCGTAGCCGTTGGAGCCCGTGCTGCTGTGATAATAGTTGCCATTGTTCGACGCGCCGCCGGTCGTCGTGCGGTTATAGTCGCCGTTGGTCGCCGTCGTCGTGCGGTTATACCCGTTGCCGGTGTTGGTGGCCGTTGTCGTGCGGCTCGTACCGGCTGGCCCGGTGCTGGAGTGAGTGGCGGTCTGCGGCGGATGGTACGTCCCGACGTCGCCGTGCATGTCGAATCCCCCCGACGGCCGTCCCCCGCCGCCACCGCGTCCGGCATAGCCGGCCGCCGGCAAAAGCGCGAAGGCGAGTGCAAGCGAGAGCGAGAAAATGCGGTTTGCGTTCATCTGATCACCTCGTCGACGCGGCCGGTGAGCGAAACGTACGTTCCGGCCTTGGTTTTGATGGACAAAAGGACGCCTCGCGCCGGAAGCTGTGCCGACGAGTGCGTCAGAGGCTGCGCGGTCTGACTCGGGTTGATGTAGACGGTTCCCGAGGCCAATGGGACGTGGCGTTTGTCACCGTACTGATAGAGCGTGGCATCGTAGGGGATGCAGCGCAGGAGTTCGCCGACCTTCGTGCAGGCGGCTTTGCCGAGGACAAATGTTCCTTTGCCGTCGCTCGACGTGATCGCCATGCTCTCGTCGCGAATGGTGATCCGCACGCCGGCGTAGGTCTTGGTAGTTCCGTCGCGCTGTTGGATGACGACGGTTCCGGTAGCGCCGGCGGGACCGGCTGCAAACACGAAAACGACGACCGCGAGCGCGACAAGGAGGAGACGCCTTTCAATAGTGCCTTGCATGATGGTATTGTACGACCTAATGATGCTTGAGAGCCAGACCGGCGCTATACTGATCGTTACCGGCGCGATAACCCTGCTTGCCGCCGCTGCAGTCGTGGCGCCCGCCGCGGTCTTGCGAACCGTGTTCGGCAGTACCAAACCCGATTTCGTCGCTCGGCCGGTAACGAGGCACTGGGGACTGCTCGTCGCGCTCTTCGGTGCGCTGCTCGTATACGCCGGCTATCATCCGGAGGTGCGCGCGCCGGTGATGCTCGCCGCAGCGATTGAAAAGCTTGGCGTCGCCGCGATCTTCGGTTTCGTGGTGCCGCGCCGCCCGCTGCTCCTCGCGATCATCGCGGGTGACGCAGCTATGGCGATTCTTTACCTGTTGATTCTCAGCGGTTACTCGTGGCTCTGAGGCGGATTGCCTTTGAGGCGATAAACGAGTCCGGTTTTGGTCGTCCCGAGATACAGCCAACCCTCGGCGATGAGCTGAAGCTTAATGAAGAGCTCCTCAACGCGCTGCTTGACCAGCTCGTGCACGTCGTCACGCCGGTCGAAACGCGCCTGGTATGCAAACTCACCGCACAGCACGCGATGGTCGCCTAGCGATCGCCAGAGCGAGATGTTCGACTTGGTCGCCATCCCCTTACCGAAGTCGAGCGGCCCCAGATCCATGAGGACTTCTTCGACGAGCGTCGAGTTGACGAGCTCGACGCGTTCTTCGCCGGTGCCGATGAGGTCGGCGAGCGCCGGCAACCCTTTGGCGATTACGCGCAAGTTGGTACGATCGGCTGCGTGGACCGAGCTGAGTGGGAAGATGCAGTTATGCGAATAGAGCAGCCGGTAGCCGCCGCTCTGTTCTCGCAGCGGCAGGGCTTCGGACTTAAACTTCACGCGATAAGGTCCGGCGATCTTCGGACGCACGTCGATCGAGGCGGCCTTTTCTAGATCGGAGTTTCGGAACTTGAAGACGATCTCCGGATCGGCAACCGGAAAGCCGTCTTGATACTCGGTACGCCGGCGCAAGATGAAGGAGTTGTTATACAAGCGGAAGTCGGCGGTGTCGAGGAACATTACCTCGCGAATTCGCGGCCGCTGTTTACTCAAATCTCGCGGCCGGTACGTGACGCCTTTGACTTTTGCGGCGGCCTCGGCAACGAGCTCGCTGAATCCCTTGAAGCCTCGGACGGTGGCGAAAAAGTCGGGCTTGAGAATCAGCTTGGCATCGAAGAACTGTATTTGATCGTGCGGGTTGCCGTCGGCATAGGTGAGGACGGTGCCGTTGCTTTGGGGATCCGCGGCTACGCTTGCTTCCATGGAGCTTTACTATACAACGGGAGCTGCCCCCGGCCTATGCCGGGGCGCCGATGGTTTCGGACCGGGTATACAAGACGTATGAGAGCAACCTGGAAACCGTACGAAAAACACGGGCGCCTTACCAAACAGAGCGATTTGCCCGATAGCGTCTATGCCTTCCCGGCGACCCGTAAGGAGCCGCTGACCGATGCCCGGCACGTCCGCAATGCCGTGGCGCGCTTCGATCAAGTGACCGGCGTTTCGGATGGCGAGCGAGCCCTCGCCTTTGCCAACATCAAAAAAGCTGCTGCGTATTATGACGTCGATCTCTCCGAGAGCTCGTGGCACGACCTCGGGGTTCACCCGCAGCGCAATCGCAAGGCGGCCGCGCGCAAGGCAGTGGCGACGCGGAAGCGCAAAACCGTGGTGACGCGGAAACGCAAAACGGTGGGAACGCGCAAGAAGAAGGGATCGCGTAAGAGCGCATAATCCATTCCGTCCGGAGGTTAGCAAGATGGATAAGATGCCGCACGACCACCCCAACGGGACCGTACACACGCACGAGGGCGACGCACCGGGTCACTCCCACGATCATCTCCACCCTCACGAGCACTACGACGGAACCGTCCACGCCCACGAGCACAGCCACGACGGCTCGGATGCCGATCACCATCACGAGCACGAAGAGGCTGCGCGCGATGCCTCGACTTAAGGGATCGGGAAAACTTGGGCCCGTGAGATCGCTGCGGCTGCCGCTGGAACTCGACGGTTGGTTCGAGCAGCGCCTGCGCGACGACGGAGCTCGCCCGGCGAGCGATATTCTTTTAGAGGCGGTTCACGGCGGCTTGCGCCTCCAGCCGGGTTATATGATTCGCCAGCATCGTGCGCTCGGCGAGCTGGTTCGGGCGGGCGACCGGACTCGCTACGACTCGTACGTTCGCGCGCTGGCCGATTCGTTCGGGAGCGCGTACGTCAACCACGTCGAGGCGTGGCTCTTTGCCGACGGAACGCTTCCGTTCGAAACGGAGATCTCGACCCCAACCGGAACTGCCGCGACGCGATGACGCTGGAGCGCGTGCAGGCTCATTGAAGCCGCCCACGCCAGCGCGAACGCGGCAACGATCGCGAATCCGAGCCAGCCGGCCGAAACGTTCGCGCCGGCGATGCTGGTCAACTCGACGCCGCCGACGACGACGGCAACCAGTACCGATGCCGACGTGATGGCGAGGTTGTAGTAGAGCTTGCGTTCGGGCTTAAGGAAAGCCCAACCGTACGCGCCGAGCATAAGTATTCCGTCGGTCGTATCGACGAGCGACATTCCCGCGGTAAATAAGGCCGGGAAGATCAGGATCGCCCAGACGGGTAGGCCTTTACCGGCTTCGATCGCCGCGATGCCGAGAAGACCGACTTCGGTGGCGGTGTCGAAGCCAAGACCGAACAGCACGCCGATGAAGTACATGTCGCGGCTGCGCGTGACCAAGCGCAGCAGGGGCTTAAAGAAGCGCCCGAGCAGTCCGCGTCGATCGAGCGACTCGCTAAGGCTCTGTTCGCAGAACGTTCCGTCTTGTCGCCGCCGCAGCAGCGCTTGCACGATGTCGAGCAGCACGAATGCGTTGATGGCGGCGATAATGAAGAGGAAGGCCGCCGAAATGCCGGTGCCCGCGGCCCCTCCCCAGCTTTCTAAATTCGGAAGGTGCGAACGAATGCTTCCCGCGCCGAGCACGATGACGAGCGTCAGCAGCACGACGATGGTCGAATGTCCGAGCGAGAAGAACAGGCCGACGCCGACCGGCCGTTGTCCCTCCTGCATCAGTTTGCGCGTGACGTTGTCGATTGCGCAGATATGGTCGGCGTCCACGGCGTGTCGCAAACCAAACGTGTAGGCTAGCAGCGCCGTACCTAACAACAACGCGTGCGGGGGAGAGAAGAAGCGAAAGGCGGCGAGCCAGACGAGCGCGTTGGCCCCAAGCAGGAGCGCGTACGTGACGGCAATCTTCGCGCGCGTGGAATGGGCCACGCCACCGCGTTCTAGACTACGAAGGGAGGAACCACTCCGTTTCTGTAGACAAATTCACGATGGTGCTGCTTGTGCGAAGCCACGATCTCGTCGCATCGCGTCTTGAGCCAATGCCTGTGACAGTTCTCGCCGAACATCGGCGAGATAGGCTGCGTACGGCGCGAACCAGCTCCAGCCGGCAACGTGCGCCGGCGTGCGCTCGTTCCAGCTAGCCAGCAGCCGTTCCACGCGCTGGCGTTGCGACTCGCCTAATACACCCGCACCGCGTACCGAGTGCAGGACGTTCTCGATCTCGCGAACGTCGCTCCCGACGTGCTCTCCAAGCGCGTATCCGTTTCTCGCGTTTTGAATCGACTCGCGATCTCCGAGCTGGGCGCGCGTTCGCGAGACGCACATCTTCAAGGCGTTCACGGCGCCTTTTCGGTCGAGTGCCGGCCACAGGGCGGCGGCAAGCTCTTCGTTGACGGTTCCGCTCTCGAAAAGCGCGAGCGCGGCCAGTAGTTCCAATCCGCGGTCGGAAACGTGAAGAATTTCGGAGCCGCGCCGGATCTGACCGCGGACGACGTTGATGAAGAGCCGATCGTGACGTGCGCGCAGCGGCGAACGCGCGACGCGCGCGGCTAAGCCTTTAAAGATACCGAAGTCTTCCAGCTCGGGCGAGTCTACGAGCAGCTCGATCGACGTCTGTAACGGAGGCGATTCGATCGAAGCGGCGATCGTACGCGCCTCCAGAAGTCGCCGGCGCTGAGGCGGAGCCAGCAGCGCCGCGCAGACGCGAATGGCGACGCGAAGAAAGTCGTTCTCGCTACCATCAATACGCTCGATTGCGCGATCCATGAGTGCGACGGCACGATCGGCGTCGTAGGAAGTGAGTGCCTCTTGAAGGTCGGAGAATGCCGCAAACTCTCTTGCGCCGGCGTCCCGCGCGCCGCTGCCGGCGATGAGTTGCCGCGCCGCCGCGACGCGATCGTCATCGTCGTGGAACCACGCGGCTAGCGCGACGGTGCGGGCCTGCTCGGCGATGCGCTCGCTGGGCCCGGTGCGCAAGGCCGAGGCGAGGCGCTCTTCACCGAGTTTCAGAAGATCGTCCCAGTTACCGTGCGCCATTGCTTTTGCCGCGGCGATCTGAGCGCGCTCCTCGTCAAAGCGCAGATGCCGCGCTTCATAGAGGCCCGCCGCCTCTTCGACGAAACGGTCGGCATCGCCAAAGCGGCCCTGCTTGGCGGCGACGACGGCGGCCGTCATCAAAGCAAGTCGCTGTTCTTCGGGCGTTTCGCCCGACGATGCCAAGGTGGCTAGGCCGGCGAGAATAGCGCGCGCCTCCGCCAACCTTTCGAGGTCGCCGGCGATCATTGCCCGCCGGATGCCGAGACGCCGGTAGAGCACCGGAGAGGCGTCGGGCGAGGCCGCCCGCTGCAGCGCCCCGGCCTCTTCGTACAGACGCGCGGCGTCGACACTGCGCTGCCTATACTTGAGCGTCGCGATCCATAAATTGGGACGCGTCGCCAGTGACGAAACCGGAATCTTGGCGAGGGCGTCGACTAAGCGCGAGGACGGCTGTTGCAGGGTTTCGAGCGACAGGCGATCGAGCGCGGCCGCTGCGAAATCACCTTCGCCGGCGATGTTGTACAGCTCCGCGGCTCGCAGGAAGTCACCGAGGCGTTCGTTTCCGCGCGCCGCTCGCAACACATAATCGGCAAAGTCACTCTTGTGCCGGGCACGCAGCGCGGCAAGCAGCAGCGGATGTAACGTATACGTTCCGGACTCGTACGTAATGAAGCCGGGGAGGCGCAACAAGCCTTCGATAACCGGCGAGGCGTGTGCGATGCCGCTGGCAACGGAGATATCTTCGAGCGTCGCATGGGGGATAGCCGCGGCGGCCAGCATCGTCGAGGTCATCTCCGCGGTTAACGCCGAGAGCACCTCATTGACGAGATACTCGTGCAGATCGGTCGGTATCGTGCCCAGCCGGTCGAGCAGCCCGGCGAGGTCGGCTTCGTAATGCGCGATGCGCGCCAGTAACAGCAACGCGATCGGCCACCCCTCCGCCAAACGGACGATGCGATCGATCGTCGGTTCGGCGAGATCGGTGCCCTCGAAAATAGCCGCCGCTTCTGCGGGGTCGAGCTGAAGCGCGTCGTGCGAGAGCGTGAGCACTTGATGCGGCTCCAAGTAGCGCGCGACGTCGAGCGGCAGCGGCCGGCGCGAACTCAAGAGAAGCACGCGTTCGGCCGGGCGCGCGGCGAGAAGATCTCCGATGAGCGCGAGCACGCCGGGCTGCGTTGCGATGGCATCGGCGCTTTCAAGAATCAAAAGTGCGCGCTCTTGACGAAGCTTCCAGAACTCGAGCACCGCCCGGCTCCACGCCGCCTCACCGGCTTCGGTCGCGTGCAGTGCTAATCGGGTGCGCGCGATGGTCTCTCCGCCGGGCGATTCGCCGGCGAGCGCCGCCATTAGGCGTCCGGCGAAGTCGGTAGTCCCTGCGAGCTCGGTGCAGTTACAGGTCGCGTGACGATCGAATCGCCGCGCGAAGAGCTCGGCGAAATCCGTTTTGCCGTAACCGGGTGGGGCGCAGAGAAGTACGAGGCGCGGTTCGGCGGCACCGAGGCGGGCCAGCAAGCGCCGGCGGGTGAGAATCATCCAGCCGGAGCGAGCGATTTCGTGCGGATCATCTCCTCGAGCAGCGAGAACCATTCGTCCATGCCCGCTCCGGTTCGCGCCGACAGCTCGAGAATCCGCGCCGCAGGGTTGACTTGGCGGATGCTCGCGGTGGCTGCTGCGCGATCGTAACCGACGGCTTCGGCGATATCGATCTTGGTTATCGTGGCGACGTGCGAAGTGTTGAATGCCAGTGGATATTTGAGCGGCTTATCCTCACCTTCGGTCACGGAAAAAAGGACGACGCGCAGGTCTTCACCCAGATCGTATTCGGCCGGACAGATCAGGTTGCCGACGTTTTCGATAAAGAGCAAGTCGAAACGGCGGGTCTCCCAGCCATCGAGTGCTCCGGCGATCATGTCGGCGTCAAGCCGGCACTCGGCGCCGGTGGTGATTTGACGAACGGCGACGCCATCGCGACTCAACCGTTTCGCGTCGTTCTCGGTGGCTTGATCGCCGACGAGCACTCCGATGTGATAGCGACGTCCAAGCCGCTCCAGCGTACGCTCGAGCAACGTCGTCTTACCGGAGCCCGGACTCGACAGCACGTTGACGACTAGCGTTCCGCTATGCGCGAACCGATCTCGAAGCTGGTTTGCGATCGCGTCGTTCTTTACCATAAGATTACGCGCGATAGCGATGACGCGCATCTTGCTCATGCCGGAACCTCCATTGCGACGAGCTCCATTTCGCGTCCCCGAACGACGCGCGGCGAGACGGTTTCACACTCGGGACAGAGCAATCCGGAACCGGGTCGCGGTGCGCGCTCGCCGAGACACCGCTCGCAGTAAACGACCAGCGGAATCTCTTCGAGGCGCAGTTGGCTGCCCTCGCAGATCGTCTCGGCCGTGACGGCATCCCAAGAGAAGAGCAAGGCGTCGCGCACGATGCCGCTGAGCGCTCCGATACGCACGTGGACCGCGCTCACGCGGTCGATCCCTTGCTCGCGGGCCGTCGTTTCGACGCCCTCTAAGAGACTGAGGGCTACCGTGATCTCGTGCAAACGTTCGCCTTCCTTGCGCCAGACGGTCGAGCATTAACCATAACCGCTGATGGGCGATTTGAAAAGCGCGCGGCCCCCGGTGACCCGGCTGGTGCTCGCTCACTCGTAACCGCCCGGTAACGCCTTTTTCCCCGGATAACGGCCATCAAAAATCGGGGGCGCGTTGGCGGACAAGGTCGCGCGCGTAAAGCGGAGGCGAATCTCAAAAGCCGCCGCGCAGAGTAACGATTCGGTAACTCTATCGCGGCGCATTTCTGAGACAAATCGGCGTTGGCGCGCCTTGTAATTCGCAATTTTTTTGACTAGCCTGATGAGTACGGTGTCCCGCGCGCCGCAGCGCGAGGTTCGGTCTGCGGCGCACTATGTGTGAGGATAATTGCATGGCGGAAACAGTCGTAAACGTCCTCTGGATCCCGGCCGGACTCAGCTGCGACGGTGACTCGGTCGCTCTGACGGGCGCGACGCAGCCCAGCATCGAGGAGATTGCCCTAGGGGCCCTTCCCGGACTCCCGCCGGTCAAGTTCCACTGGCCGCTGATCGAGTACAGCTTGGGCGGCTCTGAGTTTCTCGAGGCCTTTTTCAAGGCCGAACGCGGCGAGCTCGATCCGTTCGTTTTGGTAATCGAAGGCTCGATCGCCAACGAGGAGATCAAAAAGGAAGGCTACTTTACGGGTTTCGGCAACGCGCCGGGCACCGATCAGCCGATTACGTTTAGCGGCTGGATCGATCGGTTATCGCCCCGAGCCTGGGCTATCTTGGCGGTCGGAACCTGCGCGACGTACGGCGGCATTCATGCGATGGCCGGCAATCCGACGGGAGCCATGGGCATTCTCGATTATCTGGGCCAGAGCTGGAAGTCGAGTGCGGGGATTCCCATCGTCTGCGTACCCGGGTGCCCGATACAGCCGGACAATCTCTCGGAAACGATCCTTTATCTGCTTTGGCAGGCGGCGGGGCGCGCTCCGATGATTCCCATCGACGACCAAGGCCGGCCGACCTGGCTCTTCGGCAATACCGTGCACGAGGGTTGCGATCGCGCCGGTTATTACGAACAAGGCGAATTTGCAACGGAGTACGATTCACCCAAGTGCCTGGTCAAGCTCGGGTGCTGGGGACCGGTCGTTAAGTGCAACGTTCCCAAGCGCGGTTGGATGGGCGGCGTCGGAGGCTGCCCCAACGTCGGCGGAATTTGCATCGGCTGCACGATGCCGGGCTTCCCCGACAAGTTCATGCCGTTTATGGACGAGCCACCAGGCGGCAAGATTTCGTCAACGATCTCTATCGCAACTGGCACGGTGATCAAGGCATTGCGCAACTTCACCACGGCAACGCTCGACAAAGAGCCGAGTTGGCGCCGTAAGGGCAAACAGCTCACGACGGGCTACACGAAAGGCTGAGAGGAGCGTCGAAAAATGGCTATCAAAGATCTTCCCGGCACCGTCACCGGAACTCAGCCTTCGCGGCTGGTCGAGATGTCGTGGGATCCGATCACGCGGATCGTCGGAAGCCTCGGAATCTACACCAAGATCGACTTCCAAAAGAAGATCGTCGCCGAATGTCACGCGACCTCGTCGATCTTCCGCGGGTACAGTATCTTCATGCGCGGCAAAGATCCGCGCGATGCACACTTCATCACGTCGCGCATCTGCGGCATCTGCGGCGACAACCATTGCGTCTGCTCGGTCTACGCGCAGAACATGGCCTTCGGCGTACGGCCACCGGCGATGGGTGAATGGATCATGAATCTCGGCGAAGCGGCCGAGTACATGTTCTATCACAATATCTTTCAGGAGAATCTCGTCGGCGTCGACTACTGCGAGCGGATGGTTCGCGAAACCAACCCGAGCGTCTGGGAGAAAGCCAAGAAGACCGAGGCGCCTAACGCCGGGATTCACGGTTATAAGACGATTGCCGATATCATGAGCGCGCTCAATCCGTTTACCGGAGACTTCTACCGGCAAGCGCTGCAGATTAGCCGCTACACGCGCGAGATGTTCTGCCTGATGGAAGGCCGCCACGTGCACCCGTCGACCCTCTACGCCGGTGGAACGGGAACGGTCGCCACGCAGCAGCTCTTTACCGACTACTATTCCCGCCTGATGCGCTACATCGAATACATGAAGGTCTGCGTGCCGCTGCACGACGATCTCTTCGACTTTTGGTATCAGGCTTTGCCGGGATACGAGCATAATGGCGAGCGGCGCACCTTGCTAGGCTGTTGGGGCGCCTACCAAGATCCCGACCACTGCGACTTCCAGTATAAGAACATGACCAACTGGGGACGCCACATGTTCGTGACGCCCGGAGTCGTCGTCGACGGGAAGCTGGTCACCAACGATCTGGTGCAGATTAATCTGGCGATTCGGATCCTGCTGGGCCATTCGTATTACGACGACTGGGAGAACGAAGAGATCTTCGTTCCTCAAGATCCGCTCGGCAATCCGGTCGACCGGCGTCATCCCTGGAACATGCACACGCTGCCGACGCCTAAGAAACGCGACTTTGCTAATAAGTACAGCTGGGTGATGTCGCCGCGCTGGTTCGACGGCAAGGATTATCTCGCGCTCGATACCGGCGGAGGGCCGATAGCGCGCCTTTGGTCGACCGCGCTCTCCGGTCTGGTCGATATGGGCGGTTACATTAAAGCTACCGGCAACAGCGTGCAGATCAATCTGCCCAAGAGCGCCCTCAGCGGGCCGGTTTCCTTTGAGTGGAAGATCCCGAAGTGGTCGAACACGCTGGAGCGCAACCGCGCGCGCACGTATTTCCAAGCTTACAGTGCCGCCGCCGCGCTCTTCTTCCTAGATAAAGCCTTCGAGGAGCTCAACGCCGGCAGAACGCGTTCTTGGGAGCCGTTCACGGTGCCGAAAGAGGCGATCGGCTGCGGTTTCACCGAGGCGGTGCGCGGCGTGCTCTCCCACCACATGGTCATCCGAGACGGCAAGATCGCCAACTATCATCCGTGGCCGCCGACGCCATGGAACGGCAATCCGCGCGACATCTACGGGACTCCGGGACCGTACGAAGACGCGGTGCAGAACACGCCGATTCACGAGGAGAACGGGCCGGACTCTTTCAAGGGCATCGACATCATGCGGGCAGTCCGAAGCTTCGATCCCTGTCTGCCGTGCGGCGTACACATGTATCTGGGCGAAGGGAAGAGCATCGAGACGGTACATTCACCCCTCGCGCCGTTCGGATAAAGGAAAAACATGAGCTCCGACGTCGCTGCCGTTGGACGGCGGATCGAAGAGCTGCTCGCCGGTTTCGCCAGGCCTGGGGAGTGCGACGAAGGCCGCGAGCGGGCCGAGGAGCTCGTTCGGACGATCGTTACGCTGTACGGCGAGGGACTCGAACGTCTGCTCACCACCGTGCACGCCGAGCTTGGCGACCGTTCCGGCGAGCTCTTCGGACGAATCTGTGAAGACAGACTCGTCGAAGGGCTTCTCTGCCTGCATGGATTGCATCCCGTCCCGCTCGAGGAGCGCATCGAAGAAGCGATGCAATCGGTGCTGCCCTACATTCGGTCACACCATGGAAACATGGAGCTCTCGCGGATCGAAGACGACGTCGTCTACTTGCGCCTCGAGGGCAGCTGCGACGGCTGCGCCGCCTCGGCCGCAACGCTCAAGCAAGCCGTCGAGCGCGCAATCCTGGAACGCGCCCCGGAGATTCGGGAGGTGCGCGCTGAAGAAAGCTTGCTTGCGCAAAATGGCTTGCCGGAAACCTCGTTGCGGGTCGTCGCACGGGTGTGAGTGATGTGAATAACGGTGAGGATCATCAGGCTTTGCTACAGCGCATGCTGCGCAGACGCCCACCGCCCGGCGAGCACTGTGACTTTTGCTCGTCCCCGCTTGCCCTCGAACACAGCCATCTCATCGAGCTTGCCGCGCGGCGGATTCTCTGCTGCTGCCGGCCCTGCTACATCGTCTTCGAACCGGACGGCGCCGCTGCCGGGCGCTACCGTCCGATTCCCGAGCGCTATTTCGAGTTAACGGATTTCGCGCTCGAAGACGCGACCTGGGACGCGCTTGCGATTCCCATCGGTCTTGCCTTTCTCTTTTACAACTCGCTGGAAGAGAAGATGGTCGCCTTTTATCCCAGTCCGGTCGGCGCCACCGAGTCGTTGTTGCCGCTCGACACGTGGGGGGAGATCGCAGCGGTCAACCCGGCACTCTCGTCGCTGAGTCCCGACGTAGAAGCAATTCTCATACGACGGTCGTCAGAGCGGCCGCGCTGCTTCATCGTGCCGATTGACGCCGCCTACGAACTCGTCGGCACGATCCGAAGCACATGGAAAGGCTTCGACGGTGGTGAGGAGGCACACCGCCGAATCGGCGAGTTCTTCGGCAAGGTCGAGGAACGGGCACGCGACGGCGTGACCGCGCCCGCTAGATGATCGAGCTCTCGTTTGGCATTACCGGCGCTCGGGTGGATCGCTATGCAGCCTCGCCGTCCATTTTGCTGCGCGTCGCGGTGCGGGAACGAACCGGCGCACGCGTGGGGGCGATCGCGTTGCGGGCACAGATTCAGCTCGAAGTCGCGCGGCGGCGCTACCTCCCCGAAGAAAGCGCGCTGCTCGCCGAGCTTTTTGGCGAGCCGTCACGTTACGCGCAAACGCTCAAGCCAATGCTCTGGACGCACGTCTCGCAGACCGTGCTCGCATTCCAAGGAGAAGGCGAGTTCGACTTACCGGTGGCCTGCAGCTACGATTTCGAAGTAGCCTCTAACAAATATCTAGCCTCGTTGCAAGAAGGCGCAATACCCATCAACGCGCTCTTCAGCGGCGCGGTCTTCGTAGATGGGCCGGACGCCGTTACCGCGGAGCTCGTGCCGTGGAGTTGCGAGGCGCGCTACGCGCTCCCCGTGACGGTCTGGCGTGAAGCGATGGACGCATTCTTCCCCAACTCCGCATGGATCCGCGTCAACCGAGACCTCTTCGATGAGCTGCGGCGCTTCAAGGCGGCGACCGGCTTACCGACGTGGGACGCTGCCCTCGAACGCCTCTGCGAGCAGGCCCGGGTGAAGTCGTGAATCCGATGGAGCCCGCCCTCGCCGTCGCCAACGCGGTGCTCTACGAGGGCTACATTCTCTTTCCGTACACCGCGTCGGCGAAGAAGAATCGCATTCGCTGGCAGTTCGGCGTAATCGTGCCGCAGGCTTACGCCGCCACCGGAACGGGCGAACCGGCCGAGGCACAGACCGAAATCTTTGTCGAGTTCGAAGCGTCGACGCGCGTAACCGTATTGGTTCGCTTTCTCCAAGTCGAACCGCGCTGGGTTCAGCGGTTCGAAGACGGCGAGTTCGTTACGGTCGATGCACTCGAGATCGATGGCCGTCGACTGGTCACGTTCGACGAAGGAGTCGAACGCGAAGTCGCGCTCTGCGTCGACCCGGCTACGTCTTCGTTCGCGGTCCCGATCGCATTCGGCGCCGAGGAACGCATCGAACCGCTGCACGATGCTGCCGGCACTCTTCGCGGCCGGATTCTGCGCCGTCGCTGGGCGCTGCAAGGTTCGGTGACGGTCGATTGCGATCCGGTTGACGCGCAGCCATCGCTGTGCAAACTGCGCGCTCGAATTACAAATGCGTCGGCCGTCGTCGAGGGCGAGCGAAGCTCGGCGCTGCGCACCGCGTTCGTTTCTACGCACACGCTCCTGCATGCCGAGGGCGGCCGGTTTCTCTCCGTGCTCGATCCGCCGGCCGCAGCCGAGACGATAACGGCATCTCTGGCTAATCGGCACACATGGCCGGTTTTGGTCGGCGACGCCGAAGCCGATTCGCAGCGCTCGCCGCTCGTACTCTCCTCACCGATCATTCTGTACGACTTTCCGGCGGTTGCAGCGCAGAGCGAAGGCGACACCTTCGACGCGACCGAGATCGACGAGCTGATGATGTTGAGCGTGCGCAGCCTCTCCGATGACGAGCGAGAGGAAGCGCGAGCCACCGATCCGCGGGCCCGCGCGATCGTCGAGCGTGCGGAACGATTCGGTGCGCAAGAGTTGACCGAGTTGCACGGCATCCTCGACGTCCCGTCTATGGATTGCGTTTTCGTGCAAGGAACGAAGATCGCAAAGGGTTCGGTGGTCCGGCTCCATCCCAAGCGCCGCGCCGACGTCTGGGATCTCTTTCTCGAAGGCAAGCTAGCTACGGTGCGCGCCATCCATCAAGACGTCGACAATCAAATGTACGTGGCCGTGACCGTGGACGACGATCCTGCCAGCGAACTGCACGACTGGTACGGACGATCGCTCTTCTTTTATCCCGACGAAGTCGAACCGGCCGCGATGGTTGCGGAGGGCTCGGGATGAAGCTGCTGGTGGCCGGCATCGGCAACATCTTTTTCGGCGACGACGGCTTCGGTCCGGAGGTCGCGCGCACTCTGGCACGCGACGCGTTCCCCGGTGTTAAGATCGAGGACTTCGGCATTCGCGGGCTCCATCTCGCGTACGAGCTGCTCTCGGGATACGATCGGGCATTCTTGATCGACGCCGTTCCCCAGGGCGGACCACCCGGCACGCTTTATTTGATCGAGCCGGATTCGACGCGCTCGGCAACGATGCCCGATGCGCATCGAATGGATCTTGAAAATGTCTTCGCCTTTCTCGACTTACTGGGCGGCAAGCCGCCGCCGATTACCCTCGTCGGATGCGAGCCGTCGCAGATCGACGAAGAGATCGGGCTCTCGCAACCCGTTCGCGACGCGGTCGAGCCGGCGGCCGGCCTCGTGCGCAAACTCCTGAGCGAAACGTTAGCCGCAACCAATGGCGGCGGAAAAGAGAGCAAGGTATGGTCAGAGGCATAATCGTAGGCGCGATTGCTTTTGCGGTTGCATTCGCGGCCGAACGGATCATCGCCGGGATGCAGCAGGATCTCGCGCGGTATGACGCCATGCGCAAGATGTCGGGCGAGGAGCCGCTTCCCAAGGAACTTCTCTCGACGGTGGGATCGTTGTTCTCCGGGTCGGTAGATAAGAGCGGCGTTTCCTCGCTGATCGACTCGCTCACCAACGACGCCGTGCGTTATGCGAAGATGCGGGGTATGTGAATCGAATGGCTGCGCAGGCGGAGACGGTCAACCGCTACGACGTCGCGGCGGCAGACTCGTCGCTGATAATCGAAGCCCGGTCGACGCTGCACGCCGTGCGGGCCGCAGCCACGGGGCTGACCGGATACGTCGTCGCGGGCTGGAACCCCGACGGCAGCCTGGCTGCCGCTCCGGCCCCGATCGTGCACGTCGAGTTTCCCCTCGACCAGGTTCGCTCCGGGAACTCAATGCAGGATCGGGAGATGCGCCGTCTGGTCGACGCGGGGCGATTCCCCAAGGCAAGCGGCGATCTGCGCAGCGTTGATTTAGTCTCGCCGCCTGGCCGTTATCGGGCCAGCGGCGAGATTACGCTGGTGGGTCGCACGCGCACGTACTCAGGTGAGTTTACGATGAGCAACGACGAGGAAATGGTTACGGTCGAAGGCGAGCTCAGCCTTGATATCCGCGATTTTGGCCTCAAACCGCCGAGCTTGCTGATACTCAAGGTCGATCCGGTCTTGCGCGTGATCTTGCGCCTCGTTGCGAGGAAAGGCGCGTGACGGTCATCGAAGAGCGATGCGACGGTCGTGTTCAAGTGAAAGTCATGGCAGAAAAGCCGAGCTACGAACGCTTCGATGTTGCGAGCACTGACTCGTCGCTGACCTTCTTTGCGACGTCGACCCTCTTTCCGGTCTACGGAAAAGCGACCGAGATGACCGGCTACGTCGAGGCGGCCTGGAACGAGAACGGAACGCTGGCCGTCGACCCGCCGCCCCGCATGCATATCGAGCTCAAGGTCGAGAGCCTGCGCACCGGCAACGAGCTTCAGGACCGCGAGATGTGGAAGCTCATTGACAGTAAGCGATTCCCCAAAATCGTCGGTGAGTTGCGCGACCTGAGCGCGGCGGCGCTCCCCGGACGGTACGCCGCCGCCGGCAACATCACGCTGGCCGGCTTGGCGCGCCGATACGAAGGCGAGCTGTTGCCTTCGCGCGACGGCGATTCGGTACGGGTCGCCGGCGAGATCAATGTTGACGTGCGCGACTTTGGGTTGAAGTCGATGAACCTGCTCGTGCTCAGCGTCGAGCCGCTGGTTCGCGTGCGCCTCCGCATGGTCGCGCGTAAGAAGAAGGGATAGGGTCCGCCATGTGTCTGGCCATTCCCGGCCGCATCGTCGAAATTTCGCCCGAACAGTATGGATTGGCGAAGGTCGACGTCGCGGGCGTGCGTCGCAACGTTAACATTAGCCTCCTCGAAGACGAGGGCGTGCAAACCGGGGATTGGGTCCTGATCCACGTGGGATTTGCGATGAGCAAGATTGAGGAGTCGCAAGCACGCGATCAGTTGCGCATGCTCTCGGCGCTGGGTGAGGACGAGATGGCGATGGACGAGATCCGAGGGTACACGTTTGCCGAACGCGAGTGAGGGCTGCACGGCTTGCGGCGACACGGCGTTGGCGCTGCGCATCCTGGAACGCGACGGCAATCGCGCGGTTTGCACCGGCGCGGACGGTGAGCGGAGCGTCGTCGAGCTGGATTTTGTTCCCGGCGCGACGGCCGGCGACGTCGTTCTCGTTCATTTCGGCGTCGCAATAGCGCGGGCACCGCGGAAATCGTGAGATGAAATTCGTCGACGAGTTTCGCGACCCGCAACTCATTCGTAACGTCTCACGCGAAATCGCCCGCGTGGCCGGCTCCAGCCGCCACTATCGGATCATGGAAGTCTGCGGCGGGCATACGCACGCCATATACCGGCACGGCCTCAAGAATCTGCTGCCGCCCAACGTCGAGCTAATTCACGGACCGGGTTGTCCGGTCTGCGTCTTGCCGATGGGCCGCATCGACGACGGCCTGGCGATCGCCGAACAGCGCGACGTGATCATGACCGCCTTCGGCGATATGATGCGCGTACCCGGAACGCGCGGAACGCCGCTCGAGCTCAAGGCACGCGGCGTGGACATCCGGATGGTCTATTCGCCGCTTGACGCGCTGCGCATCGCGCAGAACACGCCCGACAAGCACGTCTTTTTCTTCGCCATCGGTTTCGAAACGACGGCGCCGTCGACGGCGCTGACGCTGGCACGTGCGAAGGCGCTGGGAATCCGCAACTTCTCCGTATTCTGCAACCACGTGACGATCGTTCCGGCGATTCGCGCGATTTTAGATTCGCCCGATATGCGGCTCGACGCGTTCGTCGGCCCAGGCCATGTTTCGACCGTAACCGGATGCCGGCCATACGAGTTTATCGCGCGCGATTACGGCAAGCCGGTCGTCATCTCAGGCTTCGAACCGCTCGACATCCTCGAGTCAATCCTAATGATCTTGCGCCAGCTGCGTGATAAAGAGTCGCGCGTCGAGAATCAGTATCGCCGCATCGTTCCTTGGGAAGGTAACTTGCCGGCGCTGGCCGCAATCGGCGAAACCTTCGAGTTACGCCCATACTTCGAGTGGCGCGGCTTGGGATTCATCTCGCAGTCGGCGCTGAAAGTCTCCAAAGCTTACGCGCAGTGGGATTCGGAGGTGCAGTTCGAGGTGCCGGGTGTGCGCGTCACCGATCCGAAGGCGGCGCAGTGCGGCGAGGTGCTCAAGGGCGTGCTCAAGCCGCCGCAGTGCAAGCTCTTCGGAAAAGAGTGTAACCCAGAGCATCCCATCGGCGCGCTGATGGTTTCGAGCGAGGGTGCCTGCGCGGCCTACTATCGTTACGTGCACCTCAACGAGTCGGTAACGGCAGAGATTTACTAGCGATGGAAACGATCGAGCGTAACGCGCCGCGGGTGCGTTTCGGCGACGGTCAAATCGAAATGGCTCACGGCGCCGGCGGCAAAGCCTCGCGGCGTTTGGTCGAGGGTCTTTTTCTACCATTACTCTCCAACCCGATTTTAGAAACGCTCTCCGATGCAGCAATCTCGAACTTCAACGGTTCTCGGATTGCGACGACCGCCGACGGCTACGTCGTCAAACCGCTACGTTTCCCCGGCGGGTCGATCGGCGAGCTGGCCGTCAATGGAACGGTCAACGACCTGGCCGTCTCCGGCGCGCGGCCGCTTGGCCTCATGGCGGCCTTCATTCTCGAGGCCGGCTTACCCGGTGAAACGCTGCGGGCCGAAGTCGAAGCGATGGCCGCCGCAGCGGCGCGTGCCGGGGTCGCGATCGTCGGCGGAGACACCAAGGTCGTCGAGCACGGCATGGCCGACGGAATGTACGTCACAACCTTTGGATTCGGTGAGGTCGATGCACGAGCGCGTCTCGGACCGGCGCGAGTTCGCGAGGGCGATCGCGTGCTGCTCTCGGGTCCGATCGGCGATCACGGCATTACCATCCTACTCGCACGCGGCGAGCTCGATCTGGAAGCCGACCTGGCTTCGGATACCCGCTCGGTCGCGCCGTTTGTCGACGCTCTCCTCGATGTGGCCGGCGATGGGCTGCACTGGATGCGAGATCCGACGCGCGGCGGCGTGGCTACCGCACTCAACGAGCTGGTGCGCGCTACCGAACTCGGCGTAACGCTCTTCGAAGAAGCGATTCCACTGCGCGATGAAGTGCGCGGAGCCTGCGAGATCCTCGGCCTCGATCCGCTGCACATCGCCAACGAAGGACAGCTTCTTGCCGTCGTCGCGCCGGACATTGCTGATTCGGCACTCGCAGCGATGCAAGCCGTAGCGGGCGGCGGGGGCGCCGTCTGCATCGGTGAGGTGCGGTCGAAACCGGCACGAGCGGTGCTGGCGGTGACGAGCTACGGCGGAAGCCGCATCATCGACATGCTCGTCGGCGACCCCCTCCCACGCATATGCTGACGCACGAACCCTCGCTGCAGCAGCTGGAGGAGTGGATCGACCAACGGTTCGCGGACCGCGACGTTGTTGCCGATGCGTTCTTCCCGCAGCAGGCACGGCCGCTGGCGTTGGCCTGCCGGCAGACGTTCGAGCGGTTTCGCCGCGGCGGTCGTCTGCTGGCGTTTGGAAGAGGCGCCTACGCCACCGACGCACAGCACGTCTCGGTAGAGTTCGTTCATCCCGTCATCGTTGGAAAACGCGCGTTGCCGGCGATGGATTTGAGCTTGGCTTTCGCTCCGTGGATCGACGCCGTGCTCGACCCGAACGACATCGTGATGGGCTTCGGGCCGCCGGAGGGCGATCCGGAGGTCGTGCGCGTGCTCGAACGCGCGCACGATCGCGGTGCGTTCACCTTTGCGCTTCCCGGAGAAAAGGCCGATTTTGCCGTAAGCGCCCCCAGTAGCGATCCACACGTGCACCAAGAGATGATAGAAATTCTTTGCCACACGCTGTACGAAACCGTGCACGTGTTTTTCGAGCACGACGAGATGGGACACGACGTCGGCGCGTCGAGCTTTCTCTATCCGTTTTTGGGCGAGCGCAGCGGATCGCAGGATTCGCTTTTGGACGAAGTGGGCGCCTCGATCCTCATGAAGGCACACGACGCGCGTAGCTTGCGCGGCGAGGTCGTCGCGAGCCAGGCCTCCGCGATCGCCAAGGCCGTTAGGGCGATTGCCGGCGAGCTGCAATCGGGAGGCAAGCTCATCCTCTTCGGAAACGGCGGCTCGGCAACCGATGCCACGGACTGGGCGTTGGATTGCGTGATTCCCGAAGGTGACGTTCGTCCGATTCCGGCCCTTTCGCTGGCGCTCGAACCGGCGATCCTTACCGCCATCGCCAACGACGTCGGCACCGATGTTATCTTTCTCCGTCAGCTCGTCGCGCAGGCGCGTCCGCACGACGTGGCTATAGCCCTGTCCACCAGCGGCGGATCGAAAAATGTCGTCGCCGCGCTCGAGGAGGCGCGCAAACGCGAGATGCTCACCATCGCGTTGCTCGGGTACGATGGCGGCGAGATCGTCCGGCGCGGCCTCGCGGACATTCCGATCGTCGTTCACAGCGATTACATCCCGCGGATTCAAGAAGTGCAGGGAACCATCTATCACGTGATGCGCGAGGCGCTGGACCTAGTCGGCCGCAATGCCGCTTGAACTTTACGGGACGCGTTCCTGTCCTTATACCGCCGAACTTCGCTCCGAACTGCAGTGGGACGGCAGGTCGTTCGTCGAGTACGACGTCGAAGGCGATGCCGAGGCACGGCTGCGTCTTTTTGCGCTCGTCGGCGGTGCCGTCAGCGTGCCGGTGCTGGTCGAAGACGGGCAGGTGATACAGGTCGGCTGGAACGGCCAGGGCTGTTACGTGGCCGCGCAGCGCGCGTGATCGAGGCCCGGCACGTACGCATCACCGGCATCGTGCAGGGCGTCGGCTTCCGCCCATTCGTCTACCGCCTCGCGCGCGCACACGGCCTGCACGGCTGGGTGCTCAATGCCGAGAGCGGCGTTGAGATTCACGTCGAGGGCGCGTCGGCGGCGCTGCCCGGCTTTCTCGGCGAGATCGAATCGCAAGCACCGGCGGCTTCGCGCATCGCCTCGCTCGACATCGTTCCGACGCCGGTATCGGGATTCGATGATTTCACTATTCGCGAGAGCGAGCGGACGAGCCGCCCGACGGTGCGAATCTCGCCCGATTTGCCGGTCTGCGCCGATTGTCTGCGTGAAATGGGCGATCCGAACGACCGGCGCTTCGGATATGCCTACACCAACTGCACGAACTGCGGGCCACGCTACAGCATAATTTTAGGCCTGCCCTACGATCGCCCTCAGACGACCATGCGCGACTGGCCGATGTGCGATCTCTGCGCCGCCGAATATCGCGATCCGCTCGACCGCCGCTTTCACGCGCAGCCCGTTGCTTGTCCCGATTGCGGGCCGTCGTATTATTTGACGGTCGACGGCGCCACGGAGCGCGGCGGCACGGCGATTTCTTGCGCGGCGGCGCTGTTGCGCGAGGGGGCGATCGTAGCGATCAAAGGTCTGGGCGGTTATCATTTGGCTTGCGACGCGAAGCAGCCCGTTACGGTCGCGCGCCTGCGCGAAAGGAAGTACCGAAAAGAGCGCCCCTTCGCGCTGATGGCGCGCGATGTAGAGACGGCCGCAGCTTTGGTGGACCTCTCGCCAGAACACGAACGGCTCTTGCAGTCCGTGCAGCGGCCGATCGTGCTGGTGCCGGCAAAGGTTGAGTTGGCCGGCATTGCGCCGGAGAATCGCGATTACGGCATGATGCTGCCGTACACGCCGCTGCATCATGTATTGTTCCGGCAGGGCGCGCCCGGCGTTCTGGTGATGACGAGCGCGAACCGCTCCAGCGAACCGATCGCATACGCCGATGCCGATGCGTTCGAGCGGCTCTTCGGAATCGCCGATGCGTTTTTGGCCGGCGAGCGGGAGATCGCGCGCCGCGTCGACGACTCGGTGGCCGCGGTCGGTCCGTACGGTCCGGTCGTGCTGCGTCACGCGCGTGGCGGCGCGCCGGCAGCGATCGCCCGGCTGCCAACGAACCGTCCGACGCTCTGCGCCGGCGCCGATTTGAAGAATGCCGTAACGCTGGTCGTCGACGGGCAGGCCTTCACGAGCCAGCACATCGGCGACCTGGATCACTACGGATCGTTTGCGGCCTTCAAAGAGACGATCGCCGATCTCTGCACGATGTACGACGTGCCGATGGGCGAGCTTCTCGTCGTCCATGATGCGCACCCCGAATATGCATCGACGCAATACGCTCTCACGCTCCCAGGCGAACATCGCGCGGTACAGCACCATCGCGCTCACGTCGCCAGCGTGCTGGTCGAACGCGAGGCATTCGGTACGCAAGTAGTCGGAATCGCTTTCGACGGAACCGGGTACGGCGACGATGGCACGATCTGGGGCGGAGAAATCTTCACCGGCAGCCTGCGCGAGGGTCTAACGCGGACCGTTTGGCTGCGCGAAGCGAAGCTGCCCGGTGGCGATGCCGCTGCGCGCCATCCGGTGCAGGCCGCGGCCGGCTATTTGAGCGATCTCGACGACCTGCCCGATCTGACCGCGGCGCCCTTCGATTTCCCGGAGCGTTATACCAAGTCAAAACGGTTGGCCGAGAGCGGCATCCGGACGTTTAGTACCACATCGGTTGGCCGGCTCTTCGATACGGTGGCGGCACTGCTGGGCTTTACGCGTCCGATTACGTTTGAAGGGCAGGCGGCGATGTGGATCGAGCATCTTGCCTGGTCGGCCGCGGGCGAAGACGGCTATCCGTTTCCCATCGCCGATGCGCGCCTCGACTTTCGTCCTCTGCTGGCCGCCGTTGTTGCCGATCGCCGGCGCGGCCGCGACGTGCGCGAGATTGCGCGCGCCTTTCATTGCGCGCTCGCCGATGCGGTCGCGAGCGCCGTCGAAATGCTGGAACCCAAACAGATCGTCGCGTCGGGCGGCGTCTTTCAGAACGCTCTGCTGGTGGAGCTGCTCGCTCAGCGATTCGGCGACCGGCTCTGGATCAACCAAAAGGTTCCCGCCAACGACGGCGGGATCAGCCTGGGTCAGGCGGGCATCGCCGCCGTTTACTCCGGCGCAACCTGACCGTAGTTCAGCAGCGAGACCAAAAGAATGCCGCCGATCGTGTTGCCGATAAGAACCGGAACGAGAAAGCCCGTGAGATAGATTATGGGGGCGACGGTGCCGACGGCAACGCCGTAGAGCGACTCGACCGACCCGGCAACGACGTGAGTGAACGAACCAACGCCGACGACGTAGGTGATAATGACGATCACCCAGAGCTTCTGCGTATCGGCGACGGGAAGCAGCCAAACCATGAGTGCGATCAACCAGCCGGCAAAGATGCCGCGGACTAGAACTCCCCAAAAGCCCGGCGCGACCGTTTCGAGCGCTAACTGTCCGAAAGCCGCCCGAACATGCTCGGGGAAGATCGGCGCGTGCGCCGCCACGAAGGCAAAAATCACCGCACCAATGAGGTTTGCGGCAAGAACGATGCCCCAAAGTTTGGCGACTTTAACCAGCGTCTTCCCCTTGTCGGGATCGTCGAGCAATGGCAGTATCGCGGTGACGGTGTTTTCGGTGAAGAGCTGTTGGCGGCCGAGGACGACGATGACGAATCCTACCGTGTAGCCGAAGTTTTCGACGAGCGGACGCCAAGGCGCGTCGGGCAGATAGGCGCGCAATAGCCCCGTCACGACCAGCGAGAAGCCCATCGATAATCCTGCGGCAAGCCCGGAGAAAGCCAACGAGAGCGGCGGGCGGCTTAGCTCGCGGGCGCCCTCGCGGCGTACCGATTCGAAGACGACGGCGGCGCGCAGACCGGTTCGTTTGCGAACTTCATGCTCTTCGTTTGCCGTGAGCTGCACCGTCTCGCCGCTTTGGGCTGCCTTAGGGCGAGGCGAGCGCTTACTATCAGGCATTCCTTGCTTTTACCCCTCGGACTCGTTTGTGCGCGGGGTTTGCGGGGAAATTTCAAAAATCATGACTTTTCAAGAAACGGCCGCACGGCCATACGAACTGCGGGCACAGAGTTCTCGCGCCTTATTGCAGCGTCTTTATCGCGAGCTGTCGGCGTTGATCGGCGAAGAGGCAGAGCTCGCCAAGGTCGAAATCCGCGACCGCACGACGCTCGCGTTCGAAGCTATGCTCGGCTTTGCGATTTCGGCGGCGCTCGCGCTGGTCGCGACCGTGAGTCTCGCGGCGTGTGCGATTGTCGCACTCGCTTACGTGATGCCGCTCTGGCTCGCCGCGCTGATCGTCGGGGCCGCCGGGTTAGCTCTGGCGTTCGTTATTGCCGCATTGGCGCGCCGCCCGCTGGCACGAGCCACCGAACCGATGAGCTCGACCCTGGCGGTGATGCTGCGTCCGGCCCGAGTAAGCGTGACGCCGGCCGATCGGCGAGTGCGAATCGAGTCGGAACGCCGTCGTGTCGAGGGAACGATTGCGGCCCTGGAGCAGAAAAAGGATCTGGTTTCACCGATTCGCGATACGGCGCTCGGATTGGGCTCGCTTGGCGTCGCCCTCGCCTCGATCGTTCGCAGCGAAAGGGATCGTTAAGTAGAACTACCGCGACTGTGACGCAAGACAGGAGGCTCTGATGTCAGGCATTCCGTGGGAGTCCGATTATAAAGCGGCGCTCGAACGCGCCAGGAAAGAGCGGAAATTCGTCTTTCTAGACGTCTTTAACCCTGGTTGAGGGGGATGCCAAGCGCTGGATACCGTGACGTATCCTCAAACCGATGTCGCCGAGACGATCCTCGCCCATAGCGTTCCCGTTCAGTTCGACAACTCCAAGAAAGAGAACAACGTCTTCTTGCACGGCCTTCATCACATCTGGACGCCGGACGTTCGCATTCTCAATCACGACGGATACGAACTCTACCGTTGGGACGGATTTCTACCGCCGTCTGAGTTTATCGCGCGGACGCTCTGCGGCTTCGCGTTGGCGTACCTGCGGCTCAAACGCTTCGAGCAAGCCGAAGCCGTATACGTCGACCTGCTCAAACGCTTCTCGACGACGTATGCCGCCCCCGAGGCGCAGTATTATCTCGGCGTGACCCGGTATCGCCGCGATCCCGACAGTGACGAGCTGCTGACCCAATGGGCCAATCTGCGTTCGCGCTATCCGGAGAGCGAGTACCGGGTTAAACAGTCGTTCAAGGACTTTCCGTAGCGCTGCCGCCGCCGGCTGCGTTGCCGTTACGTGCCTTCCTGCACCTCGATGAGGCTGTCGGCGACCAGGCCGTGCGCTTCACGATGCACGGCGTTAGCGGCTTCTTTCGACGGCGCCTTGACGAGGCAGAAGACCTTGCCCGTTCCCTCGTCAAACCAGTAGCGCAAGTACTCGACGCCGTGCTTCTCTTGAACCTTGAGGTCGGCTTCGTGTGCGTGGGCCACGCCGTCGGCGGTCAAACCCTCGACGTGATCGTGGACGTCCATGTAAAGTGGCACGAAAAAACTCCTATCGTGACGAGGAGACGGAAGGTGAATGTGCTTAGTTTACGCCGGGCGGCCCGGCTGGTAAATGACCGGCCGTCCCGAGTACCATGCTGATCGTCCGAGGGGGCCTTCGGCGCTAGTGGATCCGCTCTCCAGCATGCTGCGGGCGGTACGACTAACCGGTGCCGCCTTCTTTGAGATCGATGCTGCGGATCCATGGGCCGCCGAAACGCCGCCCGGCGAGACGATCGTGGATGCGGTTATGCCGGGTTCCGGACACCTAATTCCCTATCACCTGCTGACCTTTGGGAAGTGCTGGGTGTGGCCGAACGGCGGGGCGCCTATTCAACTCGCGGCCGGCGACATCGTGGTCTTTCCCCACGGCGACGCTCACGTCGTCGCCAGCGAACCCGGTATGAAAACGGTGCCCGACATCGACCGCTTTCGTGCGCCTCGCGACCGGCCGTTGCCGTTTCATCTGCGCATGGGGGCAGCCTCCGGAGAGTCGAGCGCGCACTTGGTCTGCGGTTATCTCGGGTGCGACCGGCTGCCATTCAACCCGCTGCTCGATGCGCTGCCGTCGGTGATTCACGTCGGCGATCGTGACGGCGGCGCGCTGGCGGCAGCCTTTGCGCTAGCACGAGAGGAGGCAAAGCACGATCGGATCGGTGGCGAGACCGTGCTCGGGCGTCTGAGCGAGCTAATGTTCGTGCAAGTTGTACGCCGCTATTTGGAGACGCTGCCGGCGGAAGAGACGAACTGGCTCTCGGGTTTGCGCGACCCGGTGGTCGGCGCAGCGCTCACCGCACTGCACGGCGCTCCGGCGCGCGAATGGAGCCTGAATCTGCTCGCAGGGGAGGTCGGCGTTTCGCGCTCGCGCCTCGCCGAACGCTTTACGCAACTGATGGGAGAATCGCCGATGCAGTATCTGCTTCATTGGCGTATGCATCTGGCTGCCAATCGGCTACGGGACGGCTCCGAAACCGTCGCCGCCGTGGCCGACGCGTCCGGTTACGAGTCGGAAGTTGCCTTTAGCCGGGCCTTCAAGAAGATCGTCGGCGTGCCGCCGGCACAGTGGCGAAAGGAGGGTCGTTACGGAAATCGCCGGTTGGCCAGCTCGAAAACTACGTAGGCGACCGCCTTGGTCGTCAGTTCGAGAACGAACGGGTCGTTGTTGTCGAGATTATCGCACCAGCGATGCGGGTGGTCGACGCAGCCGCCGTTAAAGCTCGGTATCTTGCCTTCGTAATTTCCTCGGTAGCCACCCCAAAGCTTCGTCTCCCAAGGCTGCTTGCAGCAGTCCTGTCCGGTAAGAATGCCGGTATTCGGAACGCCTGCCAGCGCGAACGAGAACGAGTCGGTTCCGTCGTTTCCGAACCGCGCGTTGCGCGACACCACGCCGCCTTTTTTGAAGAAACCGGCGAAATACCGGTTTCCTATTCTCGACTGCGGGATGACGTTGGGTGGAAAACGCTTTGCTTTCTTTGCGAACTTCGGATTGGCGACCAAAATGTCGAAGTTCGGCGTAGCCGTGACGTCCACGTCTACGTCGAAGGCGATGCGGTGCAGTTCGGCGTGCGACAGCTGTTTGGTGTAGTAGCGCGATCCGAGCAACCCGATCTCCTCGCCGCCGAACCAAATGTAGCGCAGCCGGTTACGAGTATGGGTCTTCGCCATATCGAGGGCGGTTTCGAGAATCGTCGTCGAACCCGAGGCGTTGTCGAGCATGCCGGCCCCGTAGATGGCATCGAGGTGCGCGTCGACCACGACGACGCGCTGCGGATTCCCGTACCGCGAGTCCGCAATCACGTTGTAGTCGACGTCGCTGCTCCGCTTAACGCGAACGTCGACGTGCACGGTGGGCGCTCCGGAGCGATACCGCTGGAGCAACTCGTCGCCGAGGGCGCGCGTCGTCACGCCGATCACCGGAATGTCGGCGAGGGCCATCAGCCGCGCTTCGTGGGTGGGTTGCTCCGACGTCGATGCATACAGCACGACCGCCCCGGCGCCGGCGGCACGTGCATTGTGTACTTGTTCGTCGAAATCGCAGGCGGCGCTCTCTTCGAGGAGCGCGACCTCGCCGCGACCGAAGCCGGCGAAATCGCCGGCCGAACAACCGGATCTCGCACCATGCGGCGGGCTGATAACGGCGGTCACGGTGCCGCCGCCGGATTGGCGAGCGACGAGCCAATCGCGATCGAGCGCGTAGGCATGCGTCGCACTGCCGAACGACGGCGTATCGATCACTTCGGACTTCTTATAATTGTACTCCTGGATCGTGACGTCGTAACCGGCGTCCCGCATGACCTTCGCAACGTACGCGACAGAGGCGGCGTAGCCGGGCGTGCCGGTATCCCGATTCCCGTGCCCTTTGGGCCCCGGGTTCTCGTCGGCAATCTTTTGAAAATGCGCGAGGTGTTGCCAAAGCGAGTCGCGTTTGATGCAGGCTTCAACTGCGTCCAGCGTCTCGTTTGAACCGGCTCCGCAGCTTTGCGCAGCGGCTTCCAAGGTGCCGCCATTAGGCAACATCGCCGGTTGGTGCAAGGATGCCGGCTGACATCCGGCCAGCAAAAAAATGGCGACGGAAGTGGTAAACAGTCGCGGAAACACACGCATACCGATAATCCCATTGGACAACCGGCGTCGCGATACCCCGTGGCATAATCTTGTCACAACGGTTGTATTGAGTAGAGAGGCGTTCAGCGGAGCAGTTCTCAAACACCTTAAAGGTGCATCCAGTATTGATTATGGTGTGGCTGGCCGCGAGCGTTGCGGCGGCGCCGAGTCCGGCACCTACGCCGGCGTTCGAAACTCACGACTATCGCTTTGCGAGCGTCGGGGTGACGCTCGCCGGGCGTCTTTTCGTGCCGCGGGGAGCGACCAAATTTCCGTTGGTGGTGCTCGTTCAAGGTTCCGACTACGACGACGCCAACGCATCGGTCTATTGGCGGCTCATTGCGCACACGCTAGCAAGATCGGGAATCGCTTCTTTTTCGTTCAATAAGCGCGGCGTTGCGGGTTCGACCGGCACTCAGACCGACGACTTCAACGTTCAGGGCGCGGACGTCGCAGCGGCCTGCGAGTTTGCAAAGTCGTTACCCGGCGTCGATCGCGATCGTGTCGGCTATTACGGCATAAGCCAAGGCGGCTGGATCGTGCCGCGCGCGATTCGTTCGTGTCGGGGCGCCTTCGCCATCTTGGTCAGCCCGAGCGGCGGACCACCTTTCGAGCAGGTCCGATATTATTTGAAAAATCAGTACCTCGCGTCCGGCATGAACGCTAGCGAATGCGCCGCCGCCTTAAGGCTTCACGATACGCTGGCGGCATACTATCGAACGGGCGGCGGATATCGCCACGCGCAAGCGATGGTGACGGCGGCCGTGGCTGCGCCGTGGTATTCCAGGCTGGCGAAAGTGAACTACCGCCGCGAAGTCCCAGAGTCAGGCCGGCTCCCGACTCCGGCGCAGCTCGACACCGAGAACCGCCGAAATCCACAAACCTACGATTTCTACCGCTCCTCCCAGACCTGGAGCGTAGCTCCGACACTCTATGAGTCGCTCTCGGCTCCGATTCTCTTCGTGTACGGAGGCCGCGATGAGAACGTCGACGTGGTGGCCTCAATGACGATTTTTCAAACGGCCATGCGGGCCAACCAGAATCCCGACGTAACTTTTCACGTCTTCGAATCGGCCAATCACGATATCCAAGTAGGAGAACGGCTCCTACCCGGATATCGTGAATATTTAGCCGCGTGGATCCTGGCTCACGCCGGTTGAAGGATCGCCTCGACGTTGAGCTCGATGCGAACCTCGTCGCCGACGACGACGCCGCCGGTTTCGAGCGCCGCGTTCCAGGCCAGACCGAAGTCTTTACGATTGACCGTGGTGTGCGCGGCATAACCGACGCGCGTGCCGCCCCACGGGTCCTTGGTGCGCCCTTCGAACGTTGCCGCCAGCGCGACCTCGCGCGTAACACCGCGGATGGTGAGGTTCCCGTGGATCGTGAACTGGTCCGGCGCTCCTTCGATGCGGGTGCTCTCGAACGTTAACTCGGGATGTTTCTCTACATCGAAGAAATCGGCCGAGCGAAGGTGCACGTCGCGTTGCTCCTCGCGTGTATCTATTGAAGCGGCTTCGATTCGCGCCGCAATAGCCCGCGGAAGATCGCTGCCCGGCGCGACCTCAATGCGGCCGTCGAAGTTGGTGAAGCGGCCGCGGACTTTGGTAATCATGAGATGGCGCACGACGAATTCGATGGTCGTGTGCGCGCGATCGAGCGAATAAACGCTCGTTTGCTGGTCTTGGGCGGTGGTGGTCATGCGGATTGACTAGGCTCCTTGATGGTTGCTTGTTGAATAGAGGTATGATATCGTTGTGTTAGTAACTTTTACATACCAACTATCGGTAATCAAGTACGCACTCCAAAGTAGCCTAGGAACCTAATGGTAACCAGTAAACTGCCCTACGTCCCCTCGGACGCCGAGGTTTATAACCAACGCGACTGTCCCTCGCGGCTGATCCTGGAGCGGATCGCCGATAAATGGACGGCGCTGATTATCGGCATTCTGGCGCAGTCCGAGCGCCGCCGATTCAACGAGTTGCGCCGAATGATCGGGGGAATCTCGCAGAAGATGCTGACGCAAACCTTGCGCGACCTCGAGCGCGACGGGCTGGTGAAGCGCACGATCTATCCGGAGGTGCCGCCGCGCGTCGAGTACGAGCTCACGCTACTCGGGCGCACCCTCTGCGGACCGCTTGGTTCCCTGACGCAATGGGCGCACGATCACATCGACGAGGTCAGGCGCGCGCAAGCGGGGTTCGACGCGAGGCGCGCTCTTGTCTAAGGCGTTGCCGGCACTCTTTATCGGACACGGCAACCCGCTCAACGCGCTCCGCGAGAACGAGTATTCGCGCGCCTGGGCGTCGCTCGGCGAGTCGATACGCCGGCCGCGCGTCGTCCTGTGCGTTTCGGCGCATTGGTGCGCTTCGCAAACCTCGGTGACGGCGATGACCCGGCCGCGCACGATCCACGACTTCGGCGGTTTTCCGCAGGCGCTCTTCGAGGTGGAGTATCCGGCGCCGGGCGATCCGGCGTTTGCCGATCGCGTTGCCGCAGCGTTGGCACCGGTAGCCGTCGGCCGCGATGGGAGTTGGGGACTCGATCACGGGGCGTGGTCGATATTGGTGCACATGTTTCCGAAGGCCGACGTTCCCGTCGTCCAACTCAGCATCGACGAAACGCAGCCGCCGCTCTTTCACTACGAGTTGGGAAAGCGACTGCGCCCACTGCGCGATGAGGGCGTCTTGCTGCTCGCCAGCGGCAATCTCGTACACAACCTCGAGGCATATGCATGGGGACGCCACGAGACCGGACCGTATTCGTGGGCGCTGCGGTTTGAATCGGAAGTGCGTAGACTCTTAGATTCGGGCGACGATGCGTCGCTTGTAGACTATGCGGGATTGGGACGCGACGCACTGCTGTCGGTTCCTACGCCCGACCATTACTTACCATTCCTCTACGCGTTGGGGGCGCGCAAAGAGGGCGAGGAAGTGGCGTATCCGGTCGAAGGCATCGACGGAGGATCGATCTCGATGCTTGGCGTTCAGTTCGGGTAAACTGCGCGGCACGAGTTGAAATATTACACTGGGGCCTTCAGGAAATACGCCGTCTTTTCCGGGCGGGCTACTCGAAGCGAATATTGGTTCTTTGTATTATTTAACGGGATCGTCACGATCGCACTGGCGGTAATTGCGGCAGGGGCTTCGTTACGGGCACCCACGGAGCACCAAAACCCGGTTTTGACGCCGGCGCAGTTGCCAATCCTCGTCTATTACGTTGCGGCGCTGCTGCCTTCATTGGCCGTTCTCGTAAGAAGGCTGCATGACACCGGGAGAAGTGGCTGGTGGGTTTTCTGCGCATTTTTGGCGGGCGTGCTCATGGGGTTCTCCAACGCCTTTCCGAACTATGCGCTGATCTTCGCCATTCCCGCGTTCTTGCTGTCGCTAATCATTTTAGCGTTCACGATCCAAGGCAGCGAAGATCGAGGCAATCGGCACGGGCCGAATCCCAAGGCAGTCCCATGAGCCTTTGGCCTCAATTTTCATCCATCGCTCGCACTCTTCGAGGGGCCGTCCATCCCAACTCTGTAGTGCGTAACGATTGCACCCGTACGAGGGGATATCGTGATGATGCGCTGGATTGGTTTTGCTTTTAGTGCCTGTGCCGTCCTAGGCCTGAGCGCCTGCACTCAAGGGAGCTCTCCATCCGGCAATTCGTTGCCGGACGCGAGATCGAACTCGGCGGTCTTACGCCCCCTGTCGAGCGGACAAATTTCACACGTCATCATCGTTATTCAGGAGAACCGCAGTTTCGACAATCTCTTTGCGACGTTTCCTGGAGCCGAAGGCACGACGACCGGTAAACTGCATGACGGAACGACGATACCGCTCAAGGCCCGTAAGCTCGAAAACAAAATGGTTCTCAACAATAGCTGGCCTGCGTTCGTCACCGATTATGACAATGGCAAGATGGACGGGTTCGATCTGGTTTGGGTCAACGAACACCAGTGCACCTGCGCCTACCAGTACGTAAAGCCTTCGCAGATCAAACCGTACTGGTCGATGGCTAAGCAGTACGTACTTGCCGACCATATGTTTCCGACTCAGGCGAGCGGGAGCTTTACGGCCCACTTGGATCTGATTCGTGGCGACACCAAGATAAACTCGTACGCAAGTTTGATAGATTTTCCGCCGCACGGCCCATGGGGCTGCGATGCGGCGCCCGGCATCAAGACGTCGCTCCTGACGGATACTCAAGAGTATCTCTATTTGGAAGGTCCCTTTCCGTGCTTCACATTCCAGACGATGCGCGATCTTTTGGATGCCAAGAGCGTCTCGTGGAAGTACTACACGCCGAGCATCAAAACACACGGAGGCGATATCTGGAACCCGTTCGACGCGATCCAACAGGTCCGCAACGGATCGGAATGGGGAACGAACGTGACGTGGCCCGAGACGACCATTTTTACCGATATTTCTTCGGGCACGCTGCCGGCAGTTTCGTGGGTGGTTCCCGACGGCCAAAACTCCGACCATCCGGCGCAGCAGGCCTGGGGAATAAAGAAAGACACGGGGCCATCGTGGGTGGCCCAGATCGTGAATGCCGTCGGTCAGAGCTCGTATTGGAACTCGAGCGCCATCGTCGTGGTGTGGGATGACTGGGGAGGGTTTTACGATCACGTGGCACCTCCACAGCTGGACTATACCGGTCTTGGCTTCCGCGTCCCAATGATCGTGGTCTCGCCCTACGCCAAGGCCGCCTATGTCTCGCACACGCAGTACGAGTTCGGCAGCATTTTAAAGTTTGTCGAAGACACGTTTAGTTTGGGAAGCTTGGGGACGAGCGATAGTCGCGCGACAAGCATCGGCGACGTCTTCAATTTCAAAGGTCCGGTTCGAAGATTTAAGCCGATCGAGGCCGAGTATTCGAAGTCGTACTTCCTGCGCGAGAAGCCCTCCAACATGCCGGTCGATACGAACTAGCGACGGGCGAGGGGGTAACGTCCCCGACAAGTAAAAACCTTCTGAAGTGTCCGAGTCGCCTCGCACCGTTATTGTCGCCGTCTTGGTAAACGTTGGGATTGCCGCTGCCAAGTATGTCGCCAGCATTTTGACGGGAAGCGCGGCAATGACGGCGGAGGCGATTCATTCCAGCGTCGACGCGGGCAACTCCGCGCTGCTGCTCGTGGGATTGTACCGGTCGGCCAAGCCTGCCGACGAGCGCCACCCCTTCGGCTATGGTCGCGAGATCTATTTTTGGTCGCTGGTCGTCGCCGTCGTGATCTTCGGAGCCGGAGGGGTTGCTGCGATCGGGGAAGGCATCAGCCGGTTCGGCGAGCCGCACCAACTGCAGAACGTACTAGTAAACTACGTCGTTCTCGGCATCGCGCTCGTTTTTGAAGGGATATCGTGGGCTGTCGCTTATCGCGGCATACGAAAAGAGCATCCGCAAATGTCGCCGTTCGCCGCAGCCGGCCGGAGCAAAGATCCAAGCCTCTTCGTGGTGCTCTTCGAAGATACGGCCGCGATTATAGGTCTTCTGATTGCACTCGTTGTCGGAACGATTTGCGCCACGTTTTTCCCTGCCATGCACCTAGACGCGGTCGCGTCGCTACTTATTGGGCTTCTACTTATCGTAACCGCCCTGTTCCTCATGAACAGAACGCGAAGCCTTCTCGTCGGCGAAAGCGGTGACGAAGAAATTCTCAATGGAATCCGGGCGCTGCTGGCGGTGGACACGCGCGTCGCATCGGTTCACCGCATTCTCTCCGCACAGATGTCGCCCGGAAACCTGCTTCTCAATCTCGACCTTCGTCTCGAGCGCAGCGTTGCCGGCAAGGATATGCCCGAGGCAATTCAAGGTGTCGAAAAAGCCATTCGCGACAAGTTCCCCATGGTGAAAGAGGTCTTCATCGAAGTGCAGGCGTTAAGCGCCCCGAAAGACCCTTTGCCTGACGAAAGGCCATAATAAAGAGGCCCGCGGGATTTCGCGGGCCCCTTTTCTGAATCCGGGCTCTAGCCTTCGAGGTGCTTCGTGTGCGCCCAGGACGATATGCGCCAGCCGTTCGCCGTCTTCTTGAGCGTGACGGTAATAACCGAGCCGGTCTCCCGCATCGTCTTACCTTTTTGATTGTAATGGTAATCGAACGGGGCATCGATGTACGCATTATCTCCGGTCACGAACACGTGCCAAGGCATGCCTATGCCGGCCGTTGCGTCCGTGAGTTGGGCCTTCTTGTTGTAGGCCACTCGCGCGGTCGGATTAACGGTGTGATCTCGCGGCGCTGAGCTGGGCCACCAAGAGCACGGTATCGTCGGTGGGTCTTTGAGAGCCCATGACCATGCGTTGGATGAAGACCGCGGGACGATCCACGCGCGGGGCGTCAACCAATTGTTTAACGGCGTCCATCACCGCCCGCTCGGTGCGCTCGATGTCGCGCTTGAATTCGGTGAGCCCATCGGTGTAGAAAAGAATCACCGCGCCGGGCTCCAGCTCGATCGTGTGCGTTTCCGACGCGACCGGATGGCCGATGCCGAACGGATAACCCCCGGTTGGAAGCGATCGCGCGGCGATACGCGGACCCGCAACAATCGGCGGGGGATGCCCCGCGCCGGCGTAACTCAGTGTAGAGAGATCCCGGCTCAAGATGCCCACCAACGCCGTGGCTGGAGCTTCCTGACGAGAGCCCACCTCGCGATCGACCTTAGTCAGGATTGCCGCGGGGTCCGGGGAGTCGAAGGCCGCGCCGAAAATGCTGCGCCGAAAGCGCGCGGCGGTTACCGCGGCGTCCAGTCCATGACCGGTCACATCGCCGATGGAAAAAGCAATCCGTCCGTCGGGTAGATCGATGGCATCGTACCAGTCGCCGCCGATGAGCGCCTCGCGCTCCGCCGCAATGTAAAGGACATCGAAGCGGACGCCACGGCGCTGCGGGAGATGCTCGGGAAGGAACGCCGCTTGCAGCATCACCGCCGATTGCTTCGTTTGCCTCAATAATTCTTGAAGATCGAGTCGAGCAGTCCGCCTTTCGGCGGTGACCGCGCCGAGCACCAAGCCCGTTATCGCCAGAACCGACATCCAGCTATCCAACTGGACGAGCCGCGAATCGAGAGAACCCGAAGCCCAGGGACCCAAGCCATGCGACGTTGCCCAAATCGCAATACCGCCGACGAGTGCGATTGCCGCAGCCATCTCACGCTGTCGAAAACGCAGAGCCGTCCAAATAATAAACGGGTAGATCGAAAACCGCAGCGGAAAATTGCTGAGAAACGAAACTGCGCTTGACGCCAGGAGCGTCGCGGTGAGAGCGGCAAGTTCGAGCACACCGCCTTCCGACGATTCCTCGTGCTTGGCGTGGACCCACGTGAGCAACAGTGGAGTAACGAACAGTACGCCCATCGCGTCGCCCGCCCACCAGACCCACCAAACCGATAGGAAAGCGCTCCACGGTATGATTCGAGCAAGCGCGAGTTCGGCGACGCCATTGGTGGCCGACACCGTCATTGCAATCGCTGACCCGAATAGTGCAAGGAGCAGAACGTCGCGTACCCGCCGGAGCGCATTATCGAAACCGCCGAATTGCCGCAAAAGGAAGTTGCCGAACACCGGCGCCAGCGTATTTCCCGTCGCGATCGCCGCCGCGGTCCAAACAGGCTCGGAAGTGAGCAGATTACTTGCAAAAGCCCCAAGCCAAATCCCGGGCCAGACGCGATATCCCCAGAGCAACAACGCGGCGAGCGCAATGCCCGTGGGCGGCCATACCGCGGTCACTTGCTTTGTCGTGAACGCTAATGTGAACCCGAGCTTCGCCGCGACGACGTAAGCGACAGCGACTAAGAGCGGGACAAACATCGTCCGAGCGAACTTCTTCAATCGCGCCTCCGCAGCATAGCAGTTATCCGCGACGACCGCGGCGGACCTCCTCGGGTCCGCAGGCGCGTGCGGTATGAGGATGACACGCTATCTCGCTCGTAGAATGTTTGCAAGCGACGTCCTAACGCGTTTGACCGAAAGGATACTTCGCATGCCCGGTAAATTCCGAGCGCTCCCCGCATATCCAATCGTGCTGGCGATTCTTGTTGCCGTTGGCTTATCGGCGCCGCGCATCGAGGCGCAGGAGCCGGCCCCAGCCCCGGACGTGGCCGCTCGTCCCGCCTTTGCCGAACCGGTAACGCTCGCCAGCAAAGATGGCGTGCTTGAGGTCACGCTGACCCCGCGCCAGTCGACGGCTACGCTCAACACCGTCGCCAAACCCGTAAAGAACATGCTGCTCTTCGACTACTCCGTTCAGCGTGGAACCGCATCCAACGGTCAGATGTCGGGCGCGCACCAGTATCCCGGACCGACGTTGCAAGTCGAACCGGGTGAGAGACTCATCGTTCACATTAACAACGAGTTGCGCAACCTGACCATCCCCGACTTTTACGATCCTAAGTACACGCCCAAGGGCCAGACCGTACCACTGTATCCGGCGATGATGACATCTTCGCCGTTCAATCTTCACGTACACGGCGCGCACGTCAGCCCCCGCGGCAATGCCGATAACGTACTGCTGCATATCGATGCCGGCATGTCGAATACGTATGTATACGATATTCCCAAAAATATGACACCGGGCACGTACTGGTATCACAGCCACCTGCACACGTTGACCGCATCGCAGACGTACTACGGTCTCGCCGGCATGCTTCTGGTCGGGCGCGCCGACAGCGAGATTCCGCTCGTCACCCAAAACAAGGTTCCGATCCGCACCATGTTGCTGCAATACAACACGGTGTTTGACCGCAAGGGCGGCCTGGCGCAGATGACCAATCCGAACTGGCCGCAATGGGTGAGTACCCTGGCAACGCCCAAAGGCAACGCACTCGCCGACGGCACCTACCGCCCGTCGTTGGCGCCGGTAAACTTCTTGGACTCGAAGAAAGGCACGCAATGGGCCACCGTGTGGTATGCGGGGCCGCTATCGATTAACAATATGCGCGGGCGCCTACAGTTCGTGCCGACGAACTTGCAGAGTTTCACGGCGGGCGCGGGTTCAGGCGGCGCCGACATGAGGGCCAATCCGTCGCTTCCCGACTACCAGCGAGACGTTCAGTTTACGGTCAACGGTCAGTTCGAGCCGGCCCTGAAGGTTAAGCCGGGTCAAACCGAGATTTGGGTGCTCGCCAATGTCAGCGACATTGCCTACATGAACGTTGAGCTCACCGAAACCGCTACGGGCTTCCATCCGAAGATCGCCATCGTCGGGCAAGACGGCATCGCCTATGGCGAAGTGCACTATCCATACGAACAGGATGGAACGCAGTTGCTAATTCCGCCGGCGACCCGCTTTGCGATCGCCGTGACGATGCCCGCCAAAGGGTCGCTGCGCCTTTCACTACCGGGTCTTGGCTCGGGTGCCAGGACGCTCTCCGCGCCCGGCGTTCTCTATACCAACAATGGCACGCAGAATCCGCCGGCTCGCTTGGGAACGCTCAGCGTCCTGCCTTCGGCGATCAGCTATGCCGATGGTTTCTTTATCTTCCCTTCGCAAACGCTGCTCGACGCCGATCCGGAAGATGGGCAAGGCGTTACCACGGCTTTTAATCCTGGCCAAAAACTCGACGCGCCGACACCGTTCCACGATCTGTCGCAACTCAACCCCGACGTAACCCGCACGCTGCTTATCAACGGCGGATTTCTCAATAACCATGCCAGCAAGGCGGATCCGAAGGCGTTCGTGTACGCGTTCGACGGCAACGCGTTTCCCAACGTTCCGTTGATCCAAGCGCGGCTCGGTTCGATTGAAGAATGGAATTTCGTCAACCACAATAATGACGCGCACCCGATTCACGTTCACGTTAACGATTTCCAAGTGACGAAATACTTCGATCCGACGACCGGATTGAAACTGGGACCGCAGATGTTTGGCGAAGACAACGCCAACGTCCCCGCGCCATCGCTTGGACCGCAAGAGGCGGTGATTCAAGCCGGCACGCTGACCATGCGCACGAGGTTCAATGATTACCTGGGCTTATACGTGCTGCATTGTCATCGGCTCAACCACGAGGACAATGGGTTAATGATGCTGATCAACGTCATTCCCGCCGTCTCCGACTATGCGGTAGCCGTTGCAGGTTCAGCGGGTCATCCTGCAACGGTAAGGGTGTTCGACGGTAACGGCGATCGCTTGATTTCGACCATCACGCCGTTCCCGGATTTCTACGGAACGCCGAGCGTGGCGATCGGCGACGTCGACGCCGATGGCATCTACGATCTTATCGTCGGTGCGGGCAAGGGACACTCGCCCGAAGTCGTCGCCTACTCGGGCGCGTCTAGCTCCGGCACGCCGTTCTCGACCGAGCTGGCGCGCTTCCAAGCGTTCGACGCGGGGCAAACGGGCGGCGTGAGCGTCGCGTCCACACAAATCGACGGCAGATCGGCCGACAACATCATCGTCGGCTCGGGCGCGGGCGCGACCGATCAGGTTCGTGTCTTCAGTAGCGAGCTTCCGGCGTTAGGCAGGGCGCCGGCGGCGTTCGCAACCTTCGCGCCGTACGGAAGCGATACGTCGGGCGTTAACCTCGCCGCAGGATTCGTCGACTTCCTCACCGGGCGCAATAGCATCGTAACCGCACCCGGAACGGGCGCGCAGGTCAAAGTGTTTTCGTACTCGCTGATGACGCCGATCGGTGCGCCGCCGGCGTGGCCGAACAATCCGGGCGACGCGCACATGGACGCTTCGTTTACGCCGTTCGGGGCGGGTTATCGGGGTTCGATGTCGATCGCCACGGGATGGTTGGCCGGCTCGTACGGGGGCGCCGAAACAATCGCTGCCGGTCAACTCGCCGGTGCGGGAACCGTCAAGGTCTTTTCGACCGGAACGGCACTGCAGGGCAATCCGGCGATGTACTTGCGCAGCGCAATGATGCACGAAATGGCCTCCAACTTCAGTGAGATCGCGTCGTTCGAGCCGTTCGCCGGTTCGTCGGGAGTTCGCGTCGCGACGACGTCGACCACGATCGGCGCCGACTTGCTCGCCAGCGGTGCTCGCGGCGGCACCGCTCAAATCGAGAAGTTCCGACTGACGCGTTCGACTCCGCAGGCACGGGCTCTCACCGCAAAAAGCGTTCACGCAGTCTGGTCGGGAACCGGAACGGCTCCGATTGTGCTTGGCGGTGACTAGCTCCGGTTCGGCAGGCGCAGTGATAAGACGAGCGCTCTTCGTCGCCATCGTGCTGGGCGTTGCAGCGTGCTCCGGCGGCAATGGGGCGTCATCCGCGAACGGCTCTCGGCTCTACAATCCGGACGCGTTGCCGACCGGCCCAGTCGGGCAGGCAATCCGCGATGGCTACGCGATTCTGAGCAATACGCCCACCGAAGCCGGAGGCTTTGTTCGGGCGGATATGTCGTGTACGGCGTGCCACATCGCCGGCGGCACGGTACCGCATGGCGGCAGCCTGTCCGGCACGCTTGCGAGCTACCCGCAGTGGAACGTTCGCGCCAAACGGGTCATCACGCTGGAAGACCGCATCGCGGAGTGCTTCCTCTACAGCATGAACGGGCGCCCGCCAAAGTACGCGGGCAAACAGATGGTTTCGATCGTTGCCTATATCGCGTGGCTCTCGCGCGGGAGGGCCATTCTATCGGCCCAAAGCTCACAAAGCGGTTTCGCGGTGGCGCTCCCGTCGGCCACACCCGACGTTGCTCGCGGCAAAGCGATCTATATCCAAAAATGCGCGGGCTGCCATCAGACCAACGGAGCCGGAATAAGCGGAACGTTTCCACCGCTGTGGGGTCCGAAATCGTTCAACGACGGGGCGGGAATGGCGCACCTCGAGGTCATCACCGGCTGGGTGAAGTTCAACATGCCCAGGGGCGCCGCCGGTTCGCTCTCACTCGCCGAAGCCTACGACGTTTCGGCCTACGTGCTCTCCCACAACCGGCCCCGCTTTAACCGGAATGCTTTGGTGACGAATGAGTCGCTGCGCGCGGGCTATTATTAGTTAGCATTTTGGAATCCAGCTGCCGGCCGGCGGCCGGTACGGATTCCTCGGGTCGTACATCAAGCGGTTAGGTTGAGTGCCGTCGACGCGCACGTAGTAAGTGGCTTCGCGTCCGCACCAGGCATTAAAATCGAACGTATCCCCCTGCGCGCTGAGCTTCGTTACGGTAAGCTTTGCGGAGACGAACGGCTGCCCTTGCTCGATCTGCCGCGCCGCGCCTCCGCGAATCAAGAACGCCGAGCCGCCCTTACCTTGCAGAAGCAGCGTACCGATACCGCGCTTATCGACGACGATCCCGCTAGCCTCATCAACGGCGACGCCAAGCACTAACTGCTTTTGGTTGCGAACCTTTCCTTCGGCGATCTGGCGAGCCATGAACACGGCGGTACGGCCGAAGCGGTTGCGCGTAACGAAGTGCTGGTCCGTAATGGCATCGGCGAGTGCGGAGAACTTAAGGAAGTGATACGTGAAGCTGATAATGCGCTCCCACGGATTCCGGACGGCATTGTCGGTCGTCGTATCGCGTTCTCCCTCGGCGACCGCATCGAAGACGTACTTGCCCAAGATGGCCTCGCCGGCGCTGGTCCCGCCCACCACGCCGCCGCGTGCGTAGACGCCCTGTACCGCACTCTGAATCGGCGTATTCTTCCACACCACATAATCGGCCTGATTTCCACCGGCAAAGAAGACGGCACCCGATCGTTGGATAACGTGAGCGGCGGCTTCGATCGTGGTGGAATCGGAGCATGTTGGAATTAGTAACGTCCGCACCGAGTGAAAGGGGGCGAGACGATAGATGTACCGGTCGTAGTCGTTATTACCGGTGGCCCGTAAGACGACGAGATCGCCGCCGCGTTTTGCGGGATCGCCGACGATGGTGTCGTGGATCCAGACGAACTCCGCGTTCACGTCGGTACCGCCTCCGCCTAGGACCAACCCCGGACCGCGCAGTTTGGCGCGCTCGGGCCGCGGCGCACCTTGCGGGGAATAGAACTTTGGATGACACCCTCGCGATGGTGCGAGCGCGACGCGCGAAGCCGCTGGGGTCTCGATGCCGGTTCTTGCCGGCGGCCCACACGCCGTCACAGCGAGGGTTGCTAGCGCGAGAGCGATTCCGGCTAACCGCTTATTGTGCGGCACGTTTGAGATCGGCGACGAGCGCTTTCGAGGTGGGCTCAGGGACGCCAAGAGCGTGAAGAGTCGAGTCAGTAAACTTTCCGTTTGTTACCTTGACGATCGTCCAGCCACTCTTGCTCTTTTTCGTAAGCGCCTCGCCGGCGGCATAGTTCCGGCCCGCGCTCCAATATGCTATGGCATACGGCTTTTCGCCCACCATTTTGACGTCGATGTCGGTGGCGTTGAGATGCTCCTGAACGATGCCGGATACGGCCACCGCATCGTCGGGACCTAGAATCTCCGCGGCGGCGGGTGCAATGCAGGCCATCAGCAGGGCAACAAAAACAAATATTCGCATGCGGGTGCGCTTCATCATCAGGTCCCGTCGCCCTCCCCTGAAGCCGATTCGATGACTCCCTTGAGGCGGTCGTGCCTCCGTAGCGGCACGATGCAATGTTCAACGACGTCTGGATGCGCGAAAATAATTTCGCGAAGGGCCAAACGCTAACCGCCATTCTTGGTAGTCGCTAGGCTTTCGCTGGCCTCCCTTGACCGGCTGCAGTCAAGCCGGGGGAAAATAGGCCGGCGCACGAACAGCTTTGCGTGCGAACCAAACCGCTAACGCCCGCGATTGGTGCGGTCGTCGAGGGCGTCGATCTGAGCGCGCGCTCAGCGAAGCCGGCGTGCGTGGCATCCGTTCGGAGCTCGAGGAGCATCTCGTCCTCTTCTTTGAGGATCAGTCGCTGACGCCCGTGCAACAGCGCGACTTCGCAGCGCGCGATGAGGCGCGCGAGGTCATGATCTTGGCGCACGACGAGACATATCGCGCCAACAGCGATCGCTGGCATAACGACGTAACCTTCCTCGAAACGCCGCCGCAAGCGGCGGTGCTCTACGCCGAACAGATTCCCGAGGTGGGCGGCGACACGCTCTGGGCCAACATGTATCTGGCTTACGAAGCGCTCTCCGAGCCGATCGAGACGCTCGTCGCGCAGTTGCGTGCGGTGCGCTCGTTCGCGAAGAACTTCACGCCCGAGCGATTCAAGGCGTTAGGCATCGAAGACCAACGCGACCGCATGTGCGCCGAGCATCCGCCGGTCTCGCACCCCGTCGCGCGCACGAATCCGGCGACGGGGCGCCGGGCTCTGTTCGTCAACCGGGACTTTACGTCGCATATCGAGGGCCTCTCGGCGCGCGCGAGCGATGCGCTCTTACGTTTGCTCTTCGAGCACATGGAGAGGCCGGAGTTTCAAGTGCGCTGGCGCTGGAACGAAGGCACGGTCGCGTTTTGGGACAACCGCTGGCCGCAACGCTGCGCGCTCGCCGATTACTTTCCGAATCGGCGCCACGTCCGGCGCGCGACGATCCTCGGCGAACGGCCGGTGTAGCACGTTCGAGCGGCGCCTCAGCGCGTCCGACGTCGCGCTCATCGTGATAGGCAGTGTCGTCGGATCGGGAATCTTCCGCACGCCGTCGACCGTAGCGCAACGCCTTCACGCTCCGGTGTTGATTCTGTGCGCGTGGGCGGCCGGGGGAATCGTGGCTCTCTTCGGCGCCTTCATCCTCGGCGAGCTCGCCGCGCGCCGTCCGCAAGGGTGTGGAATCTACGCCTACCTGCACGATGCGTTTCACCCAGTTGTCGCGTTCGCTTACGGCTGGACATCGCTGCTCGCATCGTTCAGTGGTGGCCTCGCAGCGGCGGCCGTGCTCTTCGCGGGCTACTTCACGGTGCTGACCGGCTTTCACATCGCGTCGGGGCTGCTTGCGGCGATCGCACTCGCCGTGCTCGCGCTTGTGAACTGCCTTGGCGTTCGTCAAGGCAGTAACGTTCAGAATGGATTAACCGTATTGAAGCTCGCCGCATTCGCGGCCATCATCGTGGCGGGCTTCGCGGCCCATCCGGCATTGTCGCCGGGTCCTCCGCTTTCCACGGCAACGCCAAGCACGCTCGCGGCATTCAGCTTTGCGATGATTCCGGTGCTCTTTACCTACAATGGCGCGATGGTCGCGAACTTCATGGCGACCGAAGTGAAACGCGCAACCATTGCCCTGCCGCTTGGCCTCTGGCTGGGAGTTTCGGGCGTGGCTGTCCTTTATCTCCTGGTCAACGCTGCGTGCATTCACGCGCTAGGCGTCGGCGGTTTGGGGGGCACCGACGTCCCCGCCTCCGCCGTGCTATTCGTTGCGGTGGGTTCGCCTGGAGCGCGCCTCGCATCGCTCGTGATCGCGGTGTCGACGCTTGGATTCATCGGCAATCGGATGTTGACGGTTCCACGCCTCTACCATGCCATGGCCCAGGACGGGCTGTTCTTTCGGAGCGTCGCGTCGATCGGTCCTCGAACGCGCGTACCGGTCGTCGCGATCGTGTTGCAAGCGATCGTTGCCATTGTCATTGCCCTCACCGGGAGCTTCGAGAATATTCTTAGCTACGTCGTTTCGACGTTTTACGTCTTCAACGGCCTGTCGGCGCTGGCGCTCTTCGTCATTCGGGCGCGCGACCGGCGCGCCGGAAATGCACGGGCGGTCGATTTTCGCGTGCCATGGCACCCCGTATCGACGACGATCTACATATTCGCATCGTTTGGCGTCGCAATCGCTACGTATATCGCCTATCCTCGCGAGGCGTTCTTTGGGTTGCTAATTCTGCTGAGCGCGATTCCGGTCTACTTCGTATGGGTGCGCTCCTCGCCGTCGAAGCGTACGGCTTGATGCTGCCTGTGTACTTGGAATGCTCGCTCGACGCGACGCACCGCTGCTCGCCGGACGCGGTGGCGAACCTCTGTCCCACCGACTCTGCGCCGCTGCTCGCCCGCTACGGTGATGTTTCCCTCTCCCGACCGATCGATGCACGCTCATGGACGATGTGGCGGTATCGCGAGTTGCTCCCGATCGCCGAAGGAGAGACGCCGGTTTCGCTTGGCGAAGGCGGCACGCCGCTCATTCCGCTCGCGCGATTGCAGAGCCGCTTGCGTTGCGAAGAAGTGTACGTGAAGGATGAAAGCCAGAATCCGACCGGTTCGTTCAAATCGCGCGGAATGTCCGCGGCGATCACGGTCGCGAAGCGCTTGGGCCTGACGGCGATGGTGGCGCCGAGCGCGGGAAATGCCGGCGGCGCGCTGGCAGCGTACGGAGCGCGCGCCGGTATCGGCGTGCGCGTCTACGTACCGCGCGATACGCCTCACCTGCTCGTCGAGGAGATGGAGAGCTACGCCGCCGAGGTGATTTTCGTAGACGGCCTTATCGACGAAGCCGGGCGCATGGCGGCCGAGCACGCCCGTGCAACGGGGGCCTTTAACGTTGCGACGTTTCGCGAGCCTTATCGCGTCGAGGGGAAGAAGACGATGGGCTTCGAGCTGGTCGAGCAACTCGGCGGCATTCCCGGCACGATTGTCTATCCGACCGGCGGCGGTACGGGCCTCGTCGCGATGTGGAAGGCGTTTGCCGAGTTGGAGCGGGTCGGCTGGATCGGTTCCGAGCGCCCCGTGATGGTCAGCGTCCAAGCCGAGGGCTGCGCGCCGATCGTTCGGGCGTTCCATCGCGGCGAAGAATCGGCCACTCGCGTAGATAACGCGTCGACAAAGATGTGGGGGTTGCGCGTTCCGGGCGGGATCGGCGATCGTCTCACGTTGCGTGCGCTTCGTGAATCGGGTGGACACGCCGTCGCCGTTTCCGACGAGAGCGCCGACGATGCGATGCGCGATCTCCATCGCGAGGAGGGAATCGATGCAACCGAAGAGGGGGGCGCAACGCTCGCGGCGCTACGCCAGTTGCTTGGCGACGGCGTTTTGCTCCCTTCGCCGATCGTACTCTTCAATACGGCCACGTCGTTGAAGTACGCGCCGCGTGGGGCCTAAACAAAGCTGGCAGATCTCTGAATACAGGAACGCGCGCGCGGCTGCCCAACAAATCAAGAGGACGTTGGCTTGCTTTGGTGTGGCCTAAAAGCAAGGGCAGCGAGCAACACGACGCTAGTTCTCGGAGATGGAGAATGCGAATCGTTGATAATGCCAAGGGTCGGATGGTCAGCGCGCTGCTCGTTGCCGGTGGCGTCGCGGTGGCAGGTTGCTCCACGACCGGCAGCTCCTCGCTTGCGCCGCCGACTCGGACCGAGCCGGCTGTACGCCCCATTCTGCCAAGCGCGATGCGATCCGGCGTGCGAGGCCTGCAAGTAAGTGGTGCTCTACCCTGGGCCGGTCTCATAAGCATCGGGTCGCTGCTCTTCGGTACGACGCAACATGGTGGGTCGTCCGATAGAGGCGTCGTCTACAAAATCACCACCGGCGGCGTCGAAAAGCCCATTCACAAGTTTGCGGGTCCACCCGACGGCGAGTATCCCACTGGGCCAGTCTTCAGAGTAGTCGCCTGCTCGTGCCTCTATGGCACTACGCAGGCAGGCGGCACGGGTAATCAGGGCACGATATTTGCCGCGAAGTTTTCGGGCGGCGATAACGTACTCCACAACTTTGTCGGTAGCGATGGTAGCGATCCGGAAGGCAGGTTGATCGAAGTGGGCCCGGCGGTGTACGGCACGACCTACGGCGGCGGGGCCAATGGGGTCGGAACCGTATTTAAGATCACGATCTCGGGGAGCGTCTTAACAACGCTCCACAACTTTGGAGCAACCCACACTGACGCAGGCTTTGCGTATGCGGGTTTGCTCCACGTCGGATCGTATCTTTATGGAACGACGGTTGGCGGTGGGACCAGCAGCCTCGGGACGGTCTTTAGAATCAAACCAAACGGAACGAGTTATAGCGTGCTCCATAACTTCTCAGGCGGAGCGGACGGCGCAGCCCCCTACGGCAACTTGATTGTCGATGGTGGCGTGCTCTACGGAACGACTAGCCAAGGAGGTGCAGCCAACGTCGGCACCGTCTTCAAGATTACGACCGGTGGGGTCGAGAACGTCGTGCACGCGTTTGGCGTAGCGTCCGATGGTACCTATCCATTCGGGGCACTGATCAAAGTAAACGGTATCTACTATGGAACCACGGAGGCGGGAGGCTCGAGCGGTTTCGGCACCGTTTTCTCCGTAACGAGCGGTGGCAGCGAATCAGTGCTGCATAGCTTCACAGGTGCCCCCGGCGACGGCAGATTGGCTGCGTCTACGCTACACGAAATCGGTACTACCCTATACGGCACGACCGTTTACGGGGGAGCGAACGACCTCGGGACGGTCTTCAAATTCACGACGCCCAGCGGGCCTGAAGCTCCGATCTACAGTTTCTAGAGTTCAAGCATAACCCGGCGCAACGGCGCATCTTGGGACTAACGTGAGACTTTGCCGCGAGGAGCACGTCCCGGTCAACGGAACTCGGATGGGAGAAGGAGGTCGCTTCGCATGCGTCCGTCAGCATTCTTACTCGGCGCGGTTGCTATTGGAACCCTCGCCGCTTGTGCGGGGAACGGCATCTCGCCCAGTGCGTCGGCTTTCGCGCCGGAATATTCAAACGCCGGCGTGATCGCCGCGCTCGAAACGCCCGAGGCGGCTAAGGGTGGCTTATACGTTAGCCAGTTCAATAGCCCGAGCATTCTAGGCTACAAGAGCAACAACAAGAAGAACGGCGCGCCGACGTGCAGCATTCCCGGCGTGCAATATTTAAACGGTGTCGCTGTCGACGGTAAGGGCAACGTCATCGATCCTGACGGCGGCAGCCGCTCGATCATTATTTTTAAGGGCCCCGACATGTGCGGGTCCAACGCCGCCTCCACGAGCGACTCGTTCGGACAACCGGTCGATGCCGCAAGCAACAACGCGCTCAAGGATAAAATCGCCGTCGCCAACATGATGGACAACGGGAGCAAGCCCGGCAGCGTCTCGGTGTGCACGATGAAGGGTGGCTGCAAGACCAACCTCACGAACCCGGCCATTTTTCAAATGGTCGGCGTCGCGATGGACAAAAAGGGCAACTGCTGGGCTTCGGCCTATAACCGGCAGTTTTTCCCGGCCCTAGTCTATTTTGCGAAGTGTAAGGGCGCCGGCGTGAGTGCCACGGGTTATCAGAACACGAGCCCGGGCGGCCTCGACATCGATAACGCCGGTAACCTGGTCGCGATCGATACGTCCGCCAACAATATCGGAGCGCTCTGGGTCTATTCCGGATGCAAGCCGGATTGCACGCTCGTCGGCGGCCCATTCGCGCTGCACGGCGAAACCTTCTGGGGTCACCTGAACGAAAACTCGACCGCTTTTGCAACGGCGAACTATGTGGCCGGCGAGATTGATGTGTACAATTACAGCCCGGGCGCTCTGACGTTCCTTTACAGCTTTACCAATGGTCTGACGCCAAGCTACTCGGTGAAAGGAGCCGCCTACAACCCCCGTTCGAAAGAGTAACGCGGGCGAGTGAATTCAATACGTCGAGCGGGATGAACGCGTGATCTCGACATGTCCAATGGCGCCGCGTCTCCCTGATTGACAGCCGCGCAAGCGAGCAGGCTTCGGCGCGGGCGGTAAGCAAAACGCAACCGATGAGACGGATTGCTTTGATCGCCGGCGCTTTGGTGGCTGCGGTCGCCGTTGCTGGGTGCAGTGGCGGGCCGCAAACACAGCCCACCGCGAACGCGCAGCTGCTTAGACGAGGCGCCTCGTGGATGGCTCCGGGCCTGGCCAAACGCGATCTCCTCTACCTTTCAGACGACGGCAACGACAGCGTTTACGTGTATTCGTTTCCTGATGCAAAGCTCCAGGGGACGCTGACCGGCTTGAACGTCCCGGCGGGTGAATGCGTTGACAAAGCGGGTGACGTCTGGATCGTTGAAGAGGGGACCAACGACATCGTCGAGTACGCGCACGGCGGGACCGTTCCGATCGCCACCTTGACCGAAACCAACAACGCCCCGGAAGGCTGCTCGGTAGATCCGACAACGGGAAACCTCGCCGTTGCCAACGCCCAAACCTTGAGCGCCGGCGCCGGAAGTGTCGCCATATACGCACACGCTCAGGGCACGCCGACGCTCTACACCGACAGCCAGATGAAGTTCGTTCTGTTCGTGACGTACGACGACAGAGGCAACCTCTACGCCGATGGAGTCGACTCCTCGCTTGCGTTCCGGCTGGCCGAGCTTCGCAAGAATGCCGGAGCGCTTATCCCAATCGCGTTCAGTCAGAGCATCGTCCAAGCCACCAATATTCAATGGCACCGCAAGTACTTAGCCATTGGAGACGGAGGCGGCATCATAGGGACGAGCCCCCCGGTAATCTATCACGTCAAAGTCACGCACTCCGCCGGCACGGTGGTCGGCGAGACTCCGCTCACCGGTACGACGGGCATCTTTCAGTTCTTCATCCAAGGCGACACCTTCATCGGGCCCAACCTCGGCAACGAGAACGTCCTGTTCTGGAAATACCCCGCCGGCGGTATGCCGACAAAAGCGATCGGCGGATTCAACGATCCGTTTGGCTCGGCGGTCAGCGAAGGTAAGAAATAGGATGGTGAAGGGCGTGCAGCGCAGCGATGTATGGAAGCCAAGCTGCATGGCGCGTCTTCTGCTGTCGTGCTTTTTTTTCGCATTGGTTCCAGTTGCGGCCCTTGGCGCAACCGGCGCGACACCCCTGAACCTCCCGCCAGGATGGATCGTTAATTCAGATCTCGCGAAGCTATCTCCGATCATATGGGCGAAATCGGGCTCATCAGGCGGCGAGACGCTGAGTGTGCTTGCGGTTCCCCCTAACGGTCTGCCGCCAAGTGTGGCAATGGCTCGCATTCGTGACCGGCTCGCGCCCCCAAACGCGCCGCTATGGAAGACCGAGGCGACATTGTGTGGTCACCCGGGCATCATTCTGTCTGGACAGTCATCGGGGTCTCTTCCCAATACGGAGTTCGTCATCGAACAGTCGGGCTCGACTCTCTATTTGTTTGTAAATTCCCGCGCCTCGGGAGTCGCGGTCGATCCACAGACCGAGGAGTTCCTCCGCACGGCTTGTCCCGCGTCAACCTCAACGCTGCCTTTGCTCAAGCCCCCTTCCGGATGGACGGCTAAAACGCTGATCGAAAATATCGGTGGGTGGCAGACGGAGAGCGGCGATAGCATTATCCTTGCCACGACGTCGCTCGAGGAGGGTGCTCGGCTGACGACTTCCCTGAACCTAGCGTCGAACTCCGAAGCTAAGCCGGAGACATTCGCTACGTGCTCGGGCACCGGCTTGCAATCGGACGAACAGGAACACGTCGGGTCTCAGTCTTTTGCCATGACCGTATTCGTGGTCACAACTCGTGAATCGGCATATATCATTTACTATCGTCACGCGCGGCAGGCCGATCCCAGCGTCGTGGCCGCCATTCGAGCCTATTGTCCGGCGGGCGCCTCGAGCTTAGGTTAACCGCGGCGCACCTTGCGACTACGAATACCCTTATGGCGTTTCGGCCGAATGAACGGCGTGAACGTGGACCGTATCGTCGTAGCCCTTGAGCAGGACTTTGCCAAGATCCCGAAACGCCAGGCTTTTCCCAACACACAATTCGGCGACTACGTTGGAGACAAGACTTTGCGTGGGTTGAGCGTGCGCACAAATCCTTGATGCCAATTGAACTGTCGATCCGAAGAGGTCACTATTGCTTTCCACGGGCTCTCCCGCAGCGGCGCCGATCCGAACCTTGACTGATAAATCATCGTTCTGCCAAACATACTCAGATAGTGTTCGGTGAATCTGGATCGCGGATCGAACAGCTGCTGCTGCCGACACGAAGGAGATCATGATGCCATCTCCCGTGTGCTTGATTTCGCGACCGCCGAACGCTTGCAGAGCATTTCGCACGATCGTGTCGTGAACCTTAAGAAACGTCATGCTGGCTTCGTCCCCAAGGCGTTGCGTCATTGCCGTCGAGCCAACGATGTCGGTGAACATGACCGTCCGGATGCCGGGGTCGCGGTTATCTGCGGTGCCCCCGGGGAGAAGAACGGCCCCGGCAGAGTTCACTTCAGATCCGCCAAAAAATCCCTCCGCGACCTCTGGAGCTACTTCGATAATTTTCTCTGCAACTAGGCCGTGTGCTTCGCGATGCACGTTCATGGCGGCCTCAGGGTTCGGGGCGCTGCAGAGACAGAACACTTTGCCTTGGATTTCGTTCAGCCAATACTTGTGATACACGACGCCGTACTTGCCTTGAGTTTCTACGTCGGCCAAATGCGCGGCCGCAACCGCTTCCGCAGTGGCTCCCGGAATCTCGTGGATGTCCATGTAAGTTGGCATGAGGAAGTCCTAGCCTTTACGCCACAGTATTTTTGGAAACCAGCATTGCCGCGGTTGCCGTAGCGTCTGATAGACGACGCAATAACGCTCACCCAAGCGAATTAGCGCGTTCAGCTGTGTCATCGGCGCTTGGGTAACGCGAAGCTCTTCAGAGTTCATAGCAATATTCCCCGAGATTCTTCAGACGGCCGAGCATTTTCGCCACCAAATAATCGGGTCCCGCCCGGGGGGTCGCAGGGCGAAGTGCCGCAGGAGGCATGGCCGCCACCAAAACCCTTCATCGACTCGTTCCTCGCTCCGTGAACTCTCGAAAGGTCTATGGAGCGAAAGCCCGCATTAAAACACGCGCGGAGAGGTGGCAGAGCGGTTGAATGCGGCGGTCTTGAAAACCGCTGAACCTTTGCGGGTTCCGTGGGTTCGAATCCCACCCTCTCCTCGCTCTCGCGCTTACGTTCGGCGCGCGGCTCTCACGATGAAGTGGTAGGGAAAACGCGGGTCCCGGATATGTTCGATGCATCGCAAGCCGCTGCGATCGATGCGGCCCCATCCCTCGTCGGGGCTATGAGCGTGCTCGGCCGGTGGGCCTGTTGGGCGATCGATGGTTGCATCCCAGTCGAAGATCAGGACGTCGCCTTGCGGCGCGAGCAGCGGCGCGAGGGAACGAAGCGTAGCGTCGTCGATTTCGTGGAGCACATTGAGTGCGAAGATGCGCTCGTACGGCGCTCTCGCCTGCGTCTCTTCCCAAGTTGCGGCGCTGAGGTTTTCGAGGCATAAGTCTGCGGTCCGGCGGCGGACGATGTCGAGCATCTCGGGCTGCACGTCATAAGCGACGACGCAGACGTCGGGGCGGGCTTGAGCAAATGCGACTCCATAGCGCCCCGTACCGGTGCCAAAATCGAGAACTCGCGAGCCCGAGGGAACGTCGAGCCGCTCTACAATCGCGGCCGTCGGAAGCCAGCTTTCTCGTTCAGGGTCGTCGAGCACGCCCGCGCGCTCGTGAGAAAATATGTAGGGCTGTTTAGCACCCTCTCCGGACCGACTCAAGCAGTGGCGCTTGCAGCCGCAGGGAGTCCCATCGAGCTTGCGGCGTCGATCGGAATGTATTCGTTTTTGCAGAACTTCCCGATGAGCGGCTCGAGAACGTCCCTAACGCTGTCGACGGTGGCGGCTTCCCATAAGCAGATCGCCGTCGAGCGGTCGTTGCTCGCGACGGTTTGGTGCAGCGTGACGCCTGCGGGGATGTCGTTCGCGGCGCTCGCCGCGGTGGCCCAAAACGCATCGGGATCACTGATCCTGTGAATAACCGAAATGAACATAGCCCATCCTTCATGGTAATCGAGTGCGCCTTTCGGCGATCGGGGTTCCGTGAAGCAACCCCTGCACGTTCCTTGACTACGCGATGCGCTCGTTCCTTGGACGCACTCTTCGCCGATCGTAGCCCGCCTTGAGCAGGGCGGTTACATTGCTGTTTTCGGATATCGAAGGCAGGCAACGGATAACGCAAACCCCGTGAAAACGAACGCCGTGATGCTTGTAGGAAGTGCCTTGTGACATGTTGCTGCCATCGTCAAGGCTGGGCAAGCGCCCACAGGAACGTGTGCGTAAATGATACGCTTGTCATTTTTACGCACATCCGGTCTCATTGCGTTAGGGCTTGGCTCGCTAGCCGAGAATGTACGAGCCGACTCGGGTGGCGACATGATGCGGAATCGCAAGTACCGCAAGACGGTTGGTGTGCTTCTCGGAAGCTACAGCGTCCTTCTGGATTGGGCGGGGCCGGCCGAGGTTTTTTATTCGTCCGGGTACGACGGTAACTCTGATACCGATGAATTCCGCATCGTTACTATCGGTAAGGCGTCAGGCAGCATTCCTTTGCAAGTACTGGGCGACTATACGCCGCAGTTCGCGGTGTCCAACGCGCCGCGATGCGATGTAGTCATCATCCCCGGCTCGTTTCCTAAGGATCTCGGCAGAGATTCCGCGACGATCGCTTGGGTCAAGAGTCAGCTTGCCGGCGGCGCGACAATTCTGACCGTGTGCACGGGCGCGCTTGTCGCGGCCGAGATGGGCATACTTGACGGCCGGCGCGTAACGACGTCGCACGGCGCGCTCAAGATGCTGAGCAAACGCGCACCAAACGCTCAGGTGGTCACGGATTCGCTTTTCGTGGACAGCGGAAATGTTGTGACGGCAGCCGGAACGAGCACCGGAATAGACGCGGCCCTTCACGTCATCGAACGAATGCTGGGCCCCAAAAGTGCTGCCGATGAGCGCGAGTATCTGGAATATAAATGGAGCCCGGCAGGCGCGTAAGAGCGGCGCTCTTAGTCGCGAGCGGCGAAGCCGAAAAAGCTGCGCTGTCCGCCGTTAAAAGCGCGGCATTGCCGGAACGAACGAGATAAGCGTTCCTCCGTGGGTCTGGATTACAATGTATCCCCCGGGGCACGAGTACCGTACTGCCCCCGACGCGGCCATTCGACTGCACGATTTGGGCGCGTTGGCTTTATACCACTGATCGACGGTTTGCACCGAGTCGGTCGTGCTCTGCTGGTAAGGAACGCCTTGAGCTAGAGCATTCGATGGGATGTCAGACATGCCGGCAGCCGGGCTGCCATGGGGATAAAGTGGAAGTTGTCCGTCGTGACCCGCGGCGACGGCCGGGGGGCTTGACATCAGCGCCGTGATCCCGATCAAAGCGGCGGCGGTTAGAAGATTCTTCATGGCGTTCACCATACCGCACTGGCGTGCGAGCGGCGTGCGGCGACTTTTAGGGGGAGGTGCTCGGCGGCGGAGTGGGCGTTAGCGGTGACACGACGTAGATTTGGTCGAGCACCTTCAACATGAGGGCGTTGGCAGTCGGGACTTGGTCGGGCGACACGGTCAAATTGGTCCAGACGATCAACGTCACCTTATTGGTGGGATCATAACCGATGAACGAATTGTAACCGGCTGTCTCGCCGCCGTGATAGTACATGGCGTTGGAAGCCCAGCGCAGCAGTATGATGCCGTACCCGTACGCTTGACCGTCAGGCTTCTTCGGGTCCTCGGGCCGTAGGCTGTTAAGCCAAAGCTGTTGATACCCGGCATCGAACACGTGGCCGGAGACCAACGCTTGGATCCAGGTTGCGCAATCGTTGGCGTTAGAGATGGCGCTCCCCGCCGCCCAAGCAAAGGAGTGGTTCAGCCCCGTATAGTCAGTGGGTTTAAGCGTCCCAGCGCGCGCCGCGGCCTTGACTGCGTCCGAATAGGGCGGCTCTCCAACGAAAGCGACTGAGGCACTTCCGTACAGGTATCCGTGGGAGTAGGGTGCGGGGATTGCGTTTACGTCGCTGGCAGGCAATTCGGTGTGCTGCAAGCCGAGCGGTCCGAACAATCGATCCTGCATCGCCTGGGACAAGGTCTTGCGTTCGACCTTCTCGATGACGAGGCCGAGCAGTACGTAGTTGGTATTGCTATACTCGTACTCCGCATCGGGCGAGAAATTGGGCGGGTGCGCAAAAGCTATAGAAAGTAACTCGGCCGGAGACCAAACCCTGGTCATATCGTGGTCGGCGCTCTCCGAAAGCTCCGGAGCATTGAGGAAGTTGTAGAGACCACTGCGCATATCCAGCAGCTCCGCGATGGTGATGTGGTCGCCGTTAGGCACGCCCGCAACATAATTTGAAACGGGGTCGCTGAACCGCAGCTTGCCTTCCTGGGCCAGTTGCACGATCACCGCGGCCGTCATCGTCTTGGTGTTCGAGGCAATTCGGAAATAGGTGTCTGCGGTCGGCGGGTTCGTCGTGCCAAGCTTCGTGGTGCCGTAGGCGGCCACAAACTCGCCTTGCGGCGTGCGCAGTAGTACGACAGCGCCTGGGATGAGGAGTTCTTTGGCCGTCGTTTCAACCATGGTTTGCAGCGCGGTCTGGCTGATTGGCTTGAGCGCTACGGTTGAGGTTGATGTTGCGCCTGTGCCCAGCAGGGCGACGCTTATTAGTAATAAAGTCGCGCGGCTGATTATTTCCATAAGGCGGCCTTCTACGAACGACGACTCCCGTCCGTCATTTTTCGGAGTACTGCTACAAAATAACTCTTGGTTTGCTAGGGTTTTCCGTGCTTCTCGTCGCCTTCGTGGCGGCGCTCATCCTGAGATTCGTTGCGCTTACGTTCGCAATCTCTACACAGGCCGCTCTCCGGCACGTAATCGTCGGTCATTCGTCTGCAGCTGCTACACTCGTACATGATGGTTATCCGTTCTTGTTATTATTCTATGCTTTTACGCGAGCGTGGTGATCGTGTGAGGCGCCTTCCGTCGCGGTCATCGGTTTGGAAAGCGGATGCGTTTTGAAATACTCCAAAGAGCGCCGAATATCTTCGAGTAATGCGTCGGCGGAATCGAGGCTGAAGCCGTGCCGAATCAGAACGCGCATTACGGCCATGTCGGTGATGTTCGGGACCATCGTGTATGCCGCGACCTGCCAGCCGCGCGCGCGCAGCCGGTCGGATAGATCGAACAGCGAATATCCCGCATTCGATCCCTCGCGCATCGTCCAGGAAACCGCAGGGATACCACTGCTGCTATCGCCATCGAAAAGCACGTCGAATGGGCCAAGCGCGGCGATGCTGCGCGCAAAATGTTGCGCGACGTCGTAACAGCGTTGGTGGATGCGCTGGTAGCCGTCCATCCCCAGGCGCAGCATCAAATAATACTGGCAGACGACCTGGCCGCCGGGCCGGGAAAAGTTGAGCGCGAACGTCGGCATATCTCCGCCCAGGTAGTTTACGTGGAAGATCAGCCCTTCGGGCAAATCGGCGGCCTCGCGCCAAATCACCCACCCAACGCCTAGCGGCGCCAATCCAAATTTATGCCCCGACGCGTTGATCGAACGAACGCGCGGCAAGCGAAAATCCCATTTGATCTCCGGGTCGACGAACGGAGCGATGAATCCGCCCGACGCGCCGTCAACGTGTATCGGGATATCGAGCCCGGTTTCGCGCTCAAGCGTATCGAGCGCCTCGGAAATCTCCGCCACCGGTTCGTATTGGCAGGTGAAGGTCACGCCGAACGTCGGGACGACCCCGATCGTATTCTCGTCGACACGCTTGAGGGCTTCCTCCGGTGTCATGCCCAAACGATCGCGCTCTAGCGGAACCTCGCGTATTTCGACGTCGAAATACCGAGCAAACTTGTGCCAGCAAACCTGCACCGGACCGGTAACGATGTTCGGGTTGTCGGCGGGTTTGCCAAGTTTAGCGCGACGTTCACGCCATTTCCATTTCAACGCGAGGCCGCCGAGCATCGCGGCCTCGCTCGAGCCGGTCGTCGAACATCCAATCGTCGTTCCTGCGGCCGGCGAATTCCACAGATGCGCCAGCAAATGCACGCAGCGGCTCTCGATCTCGGCCGTTGCCGGGTACTCGTCCTTGTCGATCATGTTCTTGTCGAGGCTAAGATCCATGAGCTTGTGAATCCCGTCATCGAACCACGTCTGGCAAAACGTCGCGAGATTCTGTCGGGCGTTGCCGTCGAGCATCAGCTCGTCGACGACAAGCTGCAAGGCCACGTCGGGGCGTAAGCCCTCGCGAGGCACGCGGTGTTTGGGGATCGTTGCGTCCATAGCCCGCGTCGCGTAGACGTCGGTTGTGGCTGAATCGCGCGGGTGCACTGGCCGATGCAGGGGCATCGCTTTACCGTCCGTTCTAAAAGCAGGTCGACGCGCCTTCGCGACCGCCGAGCGCGTTTACCTTTGCGCGCCTCTACGGCGGCGCGGAGGCGGAGGGTGCGGGTTTCCCTTTCGATAAGACCACGCCGATGAGATTGAAGGCGTTATTCTACTTAATTACCGCGTCGGCTGCCGTCATGAGCGGCTGTTCCGCGAGTCAGCCGTCGACGACCGGCCCCGTTGGGATGCTTCCGCAACGGGCAGAGCGAGGGTACGCATCGTCTGCCCGGTCGTGGATGTCGCCGAATGCGAAGAAGAACAGCTTACTGTACGTCGCGAACTTCTACGGCAGCGAGGTGCTTGCGTACACGTACCCCTCCGGGCAGCTGGCCGGCACGATTACCGGCATCAACTCGGCGCAGGGCGAATGTACCTCTAAGAAGAGTCACGGCAACTGGTGGGTCGTTGCAACCGGATCGAATCAAGTCTTCGAGTTCGAACACGGCGGCACGACGCCGATCGCGACAGTCAATATCTCGGCCGGCGTTCCGGCGAGTTGTGCGGTGGATCCCAAAACGGGCAATCTAGCCGTGACGATGATCGACAACGACAACGTCGTCGTGTATGCGCACGGCTCGGGCTCTGGTACCATCTACGCCGCGCCGTTCCAACCGTTTTTCTCGGGTTACGACCCGAAGGGCAACCTCTTCGTCGACGGTAGCGGGCAGACGCCGCTTGCCGAGCTTCCCAAAGGCGGGAACGGCTTTATTCCCATCTCCACCAACCAGACGATTGTCTTTTCCGGGGGAGTTCAGTGGGATGGTCATTACCTCGCGGTCGGCGATCAAGAAACGTCCGACGTCTACCGCTTCACGGTTAGCGGCAGCAGCGCGACGCTGGCAGGCACGACGGCGCTCAACGGCGGAAGTGCCGGCGGATTCTGGATTCAGAAGAACCGCCTCATTACATCGCAGAGCGGCGACGTCGATTTCTGGAAGTATCCCGCTGGTGGGTTGCCGATTAAGCAAATTACCGGCGGCTTCTACGGTCCGCTCAACATGATGGTCAGCACCGCTAAGTAAACTTTAGGCAGAATCCGAACCGCGCGGTACCTAAAGGAGAGACCATGAAAACGTATGGCGTTTCCCGGTCGACGACGGCTTCACCCGAGCGGGTCTGGCGTGTCTGGAGCGACCCGAACAATTGGAGCCGCTGGAACTCCGGCATCAAGGCGGCGCAGGTTGACGGACCGCTAGGCAACGGCGTTAAGGGAAAGATGACCACCAATCGCGACACGACGCACGACGTTACGTTTTCCAACGTCGTCGAAGGGCGCGGATTTACCATGACGATGGACGGGCCACCCGGCGCCACCTTCGTCTTCACTTGCGAGATTACGCCCGACGGCACCGGCAGCACCATCGCACAGAACGTCGCCATCTCCGGGCCGATGGCCATTCTCCTCGGTCCGATGGCCAAGCAGATGTCCAAACACTTCATCCCCGTTCTCGACGATTTATCGCGTACGGCCGAAGCCGTTCCGTGAGAACCGGACTTATCTTTGCGCTTCTCATGCTCGCCGGCTGCGCGGGCTCTTCAACGAGCTTGCCGCCGTCGGCGCCGCGCGGCGGTGCTCCGCCGCAGACCTGGCTGCTGACCAGCGACGTGCACTTCAACCCGTTCGACGACGCGACGCTGGTCGATCGGCTCATTGCATCGCCGGCCGGCCAGTGGCACTCGATTCTTTCCGAATCGACGAAGCCGCCCAGCCCATATTTCAGCGACACGAACTTCGCATTGCTCGAGTCCGCCCTGGCGGCGATGAAGAGCGTCCTGCCAGATCCGCCGGTCGTCGTCGTAGCCGGCGACTTCATGGCCCATCAGTTCCCCGATCGATTCGCGAAGGCCGACCCCAGCGCGCCTCCCGCCGCTTACGAAAAGTTCGTCGACAAGACCATGGTTTTTCTGGCGATGGAGTTTGGGGCGAGCTATCCGTCGGCTCAGTTCGTCGTTGCGCTCGGCAACAACGACGGCTATTGCGGCAACTACATGAGCACGCCCGCGAGTCCGTTTCTTTCCCATACGGCCATGGCGTGGCGCGCGCTGGTCAATCGCGGTAGGGCCGCTTCTAATTTCGTGCAGCAGTTCTCGAACGGCGGCTATTATACGATGCGCCTGCGGCCTTTTGGAGCGATGCCGGCGATCGTTCTAAACAGCGTCTTCTGGTCGAGCTTCTACCAAAATAAGTGCGGGAAGCCCGGCTCCGACCCCGGCGCCGACGAACTGGACTGGTTGGCCTCGAGAGCCCCGGTGATTGGCGGGCATCCGTTGCTGATGACGCACATCCCTCCGGGCATCGACGAGTATGCCTCGATCAACAACAACGCCGCCACGCCACTCTATAAGGAAGCCTACACGCAGCGTTTACTGTCAATCCTCGCCGGGATGAGTCCCAGCGCGTTTCTTCTCGGCCACATTCACCATGCAACGTTCGAGATTGCACCGATAGCCGGCGGTCGGATCGGCACCCTCGGCATTCCTTCGATCAGCCCCAACCAAGGAAACAATCCCGCATTTATTGTCGCGCTGGTAAGCGCGACGTCACCGATGCTAACCGATACGACGACCTACGCCTTGCCGCTCGACTCGCTCGAACCATGGTCGAAGCTCTATTCCTTCAATGCCGCATATGGCTTGCAGGCCTATGATTCGACGAATCTCCTAAATCTGCAATCGTCAATGGCGAGCGATGCAACGGTGCGTAAAGCATTTTTTAACAACTACAACTCGGGAAGCACGACCGCCACGCCATCACCGGAGAAGTGGCGATGGTACTGGTGCGGGCACACCAACTTGACGCCCGCACCTTACAGCGATTGTGTGGATCAGCGGCGGCGGCCGCGCAGATCGGGGAGCGCGAAGACGTAAAGCCGCCCCGAGATCTCCGAGGGATAGGTATCGTCGGCGCTGCCGATATAGAGTTGGCCGTTGACGACCGTGGGTGACGAGGTCACGATTTGCTCGTTGAATTCGCCGCTCCAGATGTTATTGCACGTCGATTCTCCGCATCCGGCCGCGGGCCACGCGAGAACTTCACCAGTGTTGCGTCCGGCGTAGACCACCCCGTTGGCGACCGTTGGTGAGGATGCGACGGCGGCCTGGCGGCCGACGCCGAAACCGCTCCAAATCGGCGGACAGGTCGACTTGCCGCAGCCTTTAGCCTTGTAGACGTTGATGCCGTCTTCGACGCCGACGTAGACGCGGCCGTTTGCGATTGCCGGTGAGCCGTTGAAGAAGTCGTTGCTGTCGGAGGCTCGCCACAGCGGCGCGCACGTCGACTTGCCGCAACCCATTGCTTTGAAGGCCGCCACACCGTGCTGCGAACCGATGTAGACGATGCCTTTAACGACCGCCGGCGACGATTCGAAGACCGAATATCCTAGCGTTCCCGTCCACAACGGAGCGCAACTCGACGAACCGCAGCCCTTGGCCTTGAATGCATAGAGCTTGCCGTCGTCTGAGCCGATGTAGAGCACGCCGTTGGCGACCGTCGCCGTCGATTCGATCGATCCGCCGGTCATTCCGGTCCAGACCGGCTCGCAGGTGCTCTGCCCGCAGCCCGAAGCCTTGAAGGCATAGAGCTTGCCGTCATACGCGCCGACGTAAACCAATCCGCGCGCGACCGTAGGCGACGATTGCAGAATGGCATCGGTTCCGGCGACGCCTTGCCAGAGTGGCGGGCAGAGCGATTGACCGCAGCCGGCGGCCGAGAAGACGTCAAGCTTTCCGGCGTTTGAGGAGAACGACGTCTGCGAGCCAACGTAGACGAATCCGCCGGCGACCGTCGGCGAGTCCATCATTTGCGCGATCTGCGTCGACTGCCACATCGGCGAGCTGCACAGGCTCTGGCCACAACCGTTGGCCGAGTACGCCCACAAAACGCCGTCGCTCGATGCGAGGTAGGCTACGCCGTTGACGACGGCGGGCGACGAATAGTCGACCAACTTGCCGAGTTGCCCTTGCCACAAAAGCTGTAGCTGCGGCGCGTTCGATTTGTTGAGAATTTTTTCGTGCGGATTAAAGCCGGTATGGTTGTCGTCGAAACGGTATTGCGGCCAGTTGACAGTTTTTTCGCCGATCGCCGCCGGCCGTATAAAGGAGGCTTGATGCGTCATCGGGATCGCCGGGTTTCCCGCAGCGCCACCTTGGCAGGCGACCATTGACGCGGCGGCCGCCATAACCGAGAGTCGGACTAGAACCTTTAACACCTTAGTCGCTCCATGAGGGGGTGAGAGTCACGCGAAGCAAGAGCCTACCCGCTACGTGTAAATAAACTCTGAAGCGCTAACTCTGCCGCTAGCCTCCGTTGACGTCGACGAAGAGCTCCGTGGCCATCGCAATCAAAAAGCCGGCGCACATCGTCGCCGTTACGAATGCCGTCAATCCCGTTCGCCGAAGCACGCTCCACAACTCTCCGATCACAAAAACGAGCGCCCCGATTGCGATTGCGAGAAAGAACACAGACAGCACCGGCGAGTAGAAGCTGTAGCCTAAGATCGTACCGATGAAGGTCGGGCCGCCCGCGATCAGACCGGCGAGACCGATCTGCGCCCAACTCGGAACGACGCGGCCAACGAGCGGCGCGGCGACGCCAAAGCCCTCCGTCGCATTATGCAGTCCAAAGCCGATGATCAACGCGACGGCCACAGCGGTCGCGCCCGATGCGGCCGACGCGCCGATGGCCAAGCCCTCACCAAAATTGTGGGCCCCGATTCCGATGGCGATGATTGCCGCCAGCACGACTGGATTGTCGGCGTGCGCAGCCGCTTGGCGCGTAAAATGGGTTGCGGCGCTCCCCAGCCCGACCAATCCGATCAGCAGACCGGCAACAAAAACAAGAATCAATGCCGCCGGGAACCCGGCCGTTCCGGCATGCCAGGCGTTGACGCCGGTCGAGATCGGGAGAATCGCACTCTGCGCGATCTCCACGACGAGGTAGAGAAGAATCCCGATGGCAAGCGCGTTGAGCAGCGCGACGGTTTCCGCCGAAAGCCGCCGCGCGCGAGCGATCGGCAAGCCGAGGAAGATCGTGAAGCCGGCGATCGCACCCAGCAGTACGGTCATGCCAAAGCTGAGCGCCTTTTTGCTCGTATTCTGCATCGGCATCATCGCGCGGTACATCGACGCCATCACGTTGGGCGTTCCGACGTAGTGAATCGCGGTAATCAAGCCGTCTGGCATCCCGCTGGCATCTTGAATGTGATCGAGCACGTGACAGTGCACGAGCCAGGTGCCGGGCCGTGCGTTGGCATCGACGACTACGTCGACGCGCTGCCCCGGAGCGACCAGCACCGTATCCTGAATGTCGCGATAATCCACCGGCGCGGCGTCGCGGGCGACGACCTGCTGATAATGCCCGTGCGTGTGCATAGTGTGGAACTCTTCGCCCGAGATGTTGATCCAGCGAATTCTAAATCGTTCGCCTTTACGGACGTCGAGCTGGCGCGTCGCCGGGTATTCCTTGCCATTAAGGGTGAAGTGGTTCTCGGCGGTGCTTTGGATCATCCACGACGAGACGATCTCGAGAAAATCGTGCGCGAGACCGCGCTCCTCCGGCCTGGGCTGCGACGGTTCGACGATGATCGCACCGTAGAGTCCCGAGTCGACCATCTCTTCGTTATCGTGCGAATGATAGATCAACGTTCCCGGTTGGTTGGCGACGAATTTATAGACGAAGTGTCCGCCGATCGGCACCAGCGGCTGCGAGATGCCGCCGACGCCATCCATCGTGTCGGGAATATCGTGCACGCCGTGCAGGTGAACCGTGTCGGGAACGGGCCCGTCGTTGGTGTAGTCGATGACCACGGTGTCGCCTTGATGCACGACCATCGTAGGTCCAGGCACGACGCCGTTATAAGTGTTGGCCATCACGGTCAACCCGGGTTGCAGCGTCCACGGCGCGGCGCGTTCGACTAAGTGGAATGTTTTGGTGCGCCCCTGCGCGCTCGGAATGGCTTGATAGGCGCCGTCGGGACGAAGGAACGACGCCGATTCACCCGGCGCCGGCGTCGCCGCCGGAACGGCCCCGCGGATCGGCTGCAATCCCGCGGACGTAGAAGCGGGTGCACCGCCCGGCTCGTCCGCGTCGGCCGAGACCGCGATCGGGAAAGCAAAGGCCAGCAGCAGCGCCGAGACGGCGGCCGCACTGACAAAGCGAGCGAACCGGGGATACATTTTAGGTATGCCTAATATTACTTATAGGTATGCCTTCTCCTCGCAGTATCCGGCCGGTGGCCGTAATTCGCTTTTTTCAGAGATTCTTTAGCTCTTAAGTGCCTTATCAGGTCAAGCGGCCGGCTTGAGCCGCCGCTTTCCCATTGCACCGAACTCGAAGAGGAGTTACTGATGTTTCGATGGGTTAACCTAGCCGCGACCCTAGCGATGCTGTCTCTACTTGCCGCTTGCAGTTCAGGCCAACAGGCAGGACCGAGCGTTGTACCCGCCGCGGCCGGTACTGGATTCCACCACGCGATGTCGCCCGATAAAGACTGCGCCGGCGCGAACGGCGTTACCGTGGCACCGTGTCCCGTGCATTTGACCAAGCACACCAGGTCGGGCGTCCTCGTGACCGTGGGCGGTCCCGGCGTCGTGAGTTCTTCTCTGGGCCACATCAGCGGATGCTTTAGCGGCCACAAGTGTTATAACGCCAAGCGCGAAGGCGGCAGCCAAACGCAGTGGCGTATTACGTCAGGCAGGTCTTGTGGGTCCGCCGATGTCGAATTCGACGCCATGAACGCGAGCGGCCAGCAGGTCGGATACTACTTCCTGAAGGTCTCGAATAGGTATTGCCGCCGGCACTAAGCGCCCAGCCCGCTAAAACAACAAAGGGGACCGGCTGTGGCCGCTCCCCTTTTTCGTTGGCGAATCGGGGTCTCGCAGCGGTGCGGCGAAGGGAGACCATACCCCGCTGTAAATAGGAGAGCGCGTGCCCGAGATACGACTTCAGCGACCGTTGCGCGTCCCGGCCGATTCGGCCGCCGAAGCGCTGGCAGAGCTGCTCAAAGCGATCGCCGATCAGCAAGGGATGTGGCGTGGTTTTGCGCTGCACGTTGGTTTGGGGGAGCTGCATCTGCCCGACGTGGGCTATGTCGCGGTACCGATCGACCTGACCGTCGCGCGACTCGACGAGCCGCCGCGGACCTTCGATATCAGCTTCGTCGCCACGGGTTTGCCCTCAGCCTTTCCCGCGTTCACCGGAAAAATGAGCGTCGAGACCGCCGGTATGGGTGAGTCGATGTTGTTTCTGACCGGCTCGTACGAGCTCCCGATGCAGTTTTTCGGACGGTTTCTCGACGCCGCTTTGATGCCACGTGTCGCGCAACGATCGTTGGAGAACTTCGTCGACGAGATTGCCGCTGCATGTGTCGCGCGGGTGGATAAGCGTGAGGCCGAGTTCGCGCGTTACCACTTTTATGCGCAGACGATGCGATGAGCGCGCCGGGAACGTGCTGCATAGTTGGCGGAGGGCCGGCCGGAATGATGGCCGGCCTGCTTTTGGCTCGAGCCGGCGTGCGGGTGGTGCTGCTCGAAAAGCACGCCGACTTTCTGCGCGATTTTCGCGGCGATACGATCCATCCGTCGACTCTCGAGGTGATGGCTGAGCTCGGGATACTCGAATCGTTTCTGCGGCGTCCACACCAAGAGGTGACGATGCTCTCGGGAAACGTCGGCGATACGCTGGTCAAGGTGGCCGATTTCACCCATCTGCCGACGCGCTGCAAGTTCTTGGCCTTCATGCCGCAGTGGGACTTCCTTAGTTTTCTGGCCCAAGAAGCGGCGCGTTTCCCGAACTTCGATCTGCGCATGCAGACCCGCGCCGAGGGGTTGATTTGGGAAGGCGATCGCGTCGTGGGCGTGAGCGCGAGAAATCCTGACGGACCGGTCGAGGTGCGAGCGGACCTCACGATTGCCGCCGATGGCCGGGAGTCGCGCATTCGAATCGACGCCGGCCTCACGCCGCTGGAGCTGGGCGCGCCGATGGACGTGCTCTGGCTGCGGCTAACGAAGCACGAAAGCGATCCGCACGAAACTTTCGGTTACATTCGCGGCGGCCGCATCATGGCGCTGATCGATCGCGGCTCTTACTGGCAGTGTGCGTACGTTATTCCAAAGGACACCCTCGCCGAGCTGCGCGAGCGTGGATTGGAAGCCTTCCGCAGCGAGATTGCGGCGATCGTCCCGTTTCTCCACGATCGCGTCCACGAACTCGTAGGTTGGGACGACGTCAAGCTCCTGACCGTGCGGGTGAATCGCCTGCGGCAATGGTCTCGCCCCGGGCTGCTCTGCATCGGCGATGCCGCGCACGCCATGTCGCCGATCGGCGGCGTCGGCATCAACCTGGCGATTCAAGATGCCGTGGCGGCGGCGAACATACTCGGGCCGAGGCTTCGCGCAGGCGGCGTTACGATCGACGAACTTCGCGCCGTGCAGCGCCGGCGCGAGCCCGCGGCGCGCCGCACGCAGGCGTTGCAGCTCTTCATTCAGCGACGGATTATCGGTCGCGTCCTGCACGAAGGGCGTGCGCCGTTTTTAGGCGGTTTGCCCCGGCTGATCCGCTGGCTGCCGTTTCTACCGCGTATTCCCGGACATTTGGTGGGACTCGGGTTCCAGCCCGAGCACATTACGACGTAAAGACGATCCCGGCGCGCTGCACTTCTTGGTAGGGCAGCAGCCATACCATGGATTCGTCGTGCAGATCGACCACTTGCACGCGGTTGCCGAACGGATCGATGAAATCGCACCGGAACGGCGGGGTGAGTTTGATGCCGTACTTGCCGGTCAGCCTCTCGCGCACTTCCTCGAGCTGCGCAGCGTCGCGAACGATCAGTCCGAAGTGCCGTACCCGGCTAAGGTGCGGCTGTTTTGCTTCAAACATGGCCAGAAACTGGTGTTCGCCGATTTTGAAAAAGGCGTCGCCTTCGCCCTCGTCGAGCTTCTCGAGATTAAACACGTCCTGATAAAAGGCGACCGCTTTCTCGACGTCGTCTACCTCGATGGCGATGTGATTGATGCCGCATACCTTGACGCTCATGCTCGTCACTACCCGCGAGGCAGCGCGATGGTTACTTGCGTCCCGGCGCCGGGCCGGCTTACGAGGGCGATCGTCCCGCCGCTACGCTGGACGGCGCGTTGCGCGATGGCGAGTCCCAAGCCGCTCCCCTCCGTCGTGCTTTTCGAATCGCCGCGGTAGAAGCGGTCGAAGGCGTGCTCGACATCCTGCGGCTCCATGCCGGGCCCTTCGTCGGCGACCGTCACTCGCACGTTCGCGTCGTCGCCTCGGACATCGACGACAACCGGCGACTTCGGTGCGTAACGCACCGCGTTCTCGATCGCGTTGCGCAGCGCTTCGTAAAGCTCGGATTCTTCGGCGAGTACGGCGTGCGGCCGGCCGTCACCGGTTACGACGATGCGTTCGTCGCCGGCTAATGGCGCCAGCGACTGCGCCGCGCGGCGTGCCAGCGCCGTAACGTCGATTTGTTCGGTGCGCGGCGCGGCCGGGCGTTCTAGTCGTGCCAGCACGATCAACTTGTCGATGACGCCGCGCATCCTGCGGCTCTCGGCGAGCATCGTCGCATAGATCTGCGCGACGCCGTCGGGATCCGAAACGACCCGTTGCTCCAAGACTTCGAGATATCCCATCACGACCGTCAGCGGTGTGCGCAACTCGTGTCCCGCGTCGGCGACGAACTGGCGCATCTGCGATTCGTTACGGTCGCGTTGCGCGGTCGCCGTGGTCAAACGATGGGCCAACTCGTTGTATGCGGCGGTGAGATCGTGCAAGTCGCCGTCACCGGCCGGCAGCGGTTGCGGCGTGAAATCGCCGGCGCCGATGCGGCGCAGTGCGAACGCGACGCGCTGCAACGGCGCGATGGCTAAACGCGCGATTCGCCGCCCGGCCAGCCATGCAATCAGCACCGCGAGCATTCCGATCGGCAGCACGACCAAGAGATAGCGGCCCAGCAATCGGGTGAAGCCCTCCAGATCCGGAGCGATGACGATCGTGCCCCCGGGAACCGGGACGACGGCGGGACGCAGCCCGAAGACGGCCGCCACGGCTCCCGTGAAGCGGCCGTCGGACGCGTGGCGCCGCGTGCTCTCGGCGAGCAGACGGCGGTCGTCGTCGTACGCCAAGATGTGGGCGCGTGCGCCGCCGATCTCGTTAACCAGCATTGCGGCGTATGACGTCAAAGGTAACCGTTCGCGCTGATAGACCGCGGAACGCGTGGCGGCCCGCTGTGCGTAAGCTGCCATCGCGTCGTCGAGTGCGCCGACGTAGAGAAGAAACGCGAGGACGCTGGTGGTCGTTACGACGAGCAGAATCAACGCCACGGCAAGAATCACGTATCCACGCGTGAGCCGCGCCGCGAACGGCGCGAACGGCTCACGCACGTATCGTGTACCCGGCGCCGCGCACCGTTTGAATGAGCGGCCGGTCGAAGCCGTCGTCGACCTTTCCGCGCAGGTACGAAATGTAACGTTCGACGGCGCCGGTTCCGACGTCGGAATCGCCCCAAACTTCGTCGAGGAGCTCTTCGCGGGTAAAGACGCGCCGCGGACGGCGCATCAGCGTTACGAGCAGTGCGTACTCGAGCGGTGAAAGATCGAGGCGCCGGCCGTCGCGCTCGACGACGTGCTCTTCGAGATCGACGCTGAGCCCTTCGTACTCGAGCGCGGCCCGCTTCTCGAGATGCGGGCGGCGAAGCTTGGCGTCGACGTGCGCGAGCAGCTCGGAGATCTCGAACGGCTTACTGATATAGTCGTCGGCGCCGTGGGCGAGGCTCTCGACTCTGTCCTCGAGCTCGCCGCGGGCGCTGAGCATTACGATCGGCGCATCGGTGATCCGTCGCAGCGACGGTAAGAGCTCGATACCGCTCGCCTTGGGCATCATCACGTCGAGGACGATCAGATCGGGCGACCATTCGCGAACGAGCTCCAACGCCTCGGTGCCGTCGGCGGCGCAGCGAACCGCGAAACCGCGATGACCCAGCGCCAGCGAGAGTAATTCGCGAATATGCGGTTCGTCGTCGACGACGGCGATGCGATGGGTCACTCGAAGCGCAGCGCCTCGATTGGATCGAGCTGGGCCGCCTGACGCGCGGGATAGTAGCCGAAGAAGATGCCGACCATCGCCGAGAACGCGACGGATGCCAGGACCCACTGCAACGGGATGGCCGTCGGCCAGTGCGTGAGCCACGCAACCAGCAGCGTGCCGATGCCGCCGGCCAGCACGCCGATGCAGCCCCCGATGGTCGAGAGCACGATCGACTCGGCTAAGAACTGACGCAGAATCGTGGCCGCGCGCGCGCCGACCGACATGCGCAGCCCGATCTCGCGCGTCCGCTCGGTGACCGAAACGAGCATGATGTTCATAATACCGATTCCGCCGACGATCAGCGAGACCGCGGCGACTCCGGCTAACAGCAGCTCCATGATCGTTCCGGTCTGCGACGCGGCTTGGGCAATCGACTGCAGGTTGCGCACTTGAAAGTCGTCGCTTTCGGGGGGAACGATTCGATGCCGCTGCTCGAGCAGTTGCGTAATACTTGCCTGAACCGGATCGATGGCGTCGGCGTTATCGGCCGAGATCATCAGCGAGTTTACCGTCGTCAATCCGGTCAGGCGTTGCATAGCCGACGTATAAGGAACCAAGACGGTATCGTCCTGGTCTTGGCCCATTCCGCTCTGGCCGAGCGCGGTCAGCGTCCCGATCACCGTATAGGGTACGCCCTTGATGATGACGGTCTGTCCCAGCGGCGAGTCGCCGTTTGGAAAGAGTTCGGTGATAACCGTCTGGCCCAGCACCGCGACCTTCGACGCCGATGCGACGTCGCTGTCGTTAAAGAAGCGGCCTTGGTCGACGCCCCACGAGCGGACGAACGTATAGGTAGGCGCGACGCCGGCAATAGTGGTCTGCCAGTTGTTCTGTCCGGCGACGACCTGGGTGCGCACCGAAACCATTGGAGAGACGGCGGCAACGCCGGGAAGCTTTGCCAGGGCGAGGCCATCGTCAGGCGTCAGCGTGGAGGCTGTGCCGAACCCTCCGCGCGCACCGGTCTGCGTTACGCTGCCTGGTTGCACGACGATGAGGTTCGAGCCCAGGCTATTGATGCTTTGCTGCACCGAGGTGCGCGCGCCGACGCCGATTGCGACCGTGACGATGACGGCGGCGACGCCGATGACGATGCCGAGCATGGTCAGCAGCGAGCGCGCCTTGTTGCGCACCAGCGCGGCAAGGGCTAGCGCAAGCGTTGCCTTGATCGTCATGCCGCCCGCCTTTCGTTGAGCACGTCGCCGGTGATGAGCCCGTCGCGGAACGTGACGATCCGCCGCGCATAGGCGGCGACTTCGGGCTCGTGGGTGACCAGCATCACGGTCATACCCTGCTCCTCATTGAGCCGGGTGAAGAGACGCATGATATCCTGCGAGCTTTTTGTATCGAGCGCGCCGGTCGGCTCGTCGGCGAGGATGAGTCCCGGATCGTTGACCAGTGAGCGCGCGATCGCGACGCGCTGCTGTTGACCGCCCGACATCTGGTTCGAATTATGCGCCGCGAGTTGCGGTATGCCGACGAGGTCTAACTTCTCGAGCGCGATGCGCCGGCGTTCCGTTTCGTGGACGCCCGCATAGACCATCGGCAGCTCGACGTTATCGAGCGCGGTCGTGCGCGGCAACAGATTGTAGGCTTGGAAGACAAAACCCAAGCGGCGTCCGCGAATATCGGCGCGCGCGTCGGAGCTGAGGTGCGAAACGTCGCTGCCTTCGAAGGCGTAAATGCCCGCCGACGGCGTGTCGAGCAGGCCGACGATATGCATGAACGTCGACTTACCCGAACCCGATGGGCCCATGACGGCGACGAACTCGCCCGGCTGCAGCGTTAAGTCCACGCCGCGCAGCGCCTCCACGCGGCCTTCTCCCAATACGTACGTCTTGCACAGAGCGGAGACTTGGACGACCGGCGTCATTTAATGAATCCCCCGCATCGCTCCACCCGCGGGCGCGGCGCTCATCGGCGACCGCGTCGAACTCGCCGGACGCGAACCGTTCTTGCGCGTGGATCCGATGACGACCGCATCGCCCGCGGACAGCGCGTTCCCGTCGAGCGGCTGTACTGCCGCCAACGTTCCGCTGGTAAGGGTTACGCGGACGCGGACCGGCGTGGGCTTGCCGTCGCGAGCGACGACGAGCCGTGCCTCGGAGCCCGCGGTGATTGCGCCGCCGCTTCCGGTGCTGACGTTACCCCATGGCGTCGTGGCCGGCGTCGAGGTATGCAGCGCGGCAATCGGTACGGTGAGCGCGTTAGTCGCACTGGCCACGGCGATCGTTGCATTGGCGGTCATGCCGGGCAAGAGTTTCCCCCCGCTGTTGGGGGCGTAGACGACCACGTCATAGGTCACGACGTTGTTGAGCGTCTGCGGATTGATACGAACCTGCGCTACCGTCCCGTGGAAGATTTCGTTGGGATGCGCCAGCACAGAAAACGATACGTCGTTCCCCGGCTTGACGTTGCCGATATCTGGCTCGCCGACGTTGATGTCGACTTCCATCTTGGAGAGGTTTTGCGCGATCGAGAACAGGGTCGGCGTCTGCAGCGAAGCGGCGACCGTCTGTCCCACCGAGACGTCGCGCGCCACGACGGTACCGTCGACCGGTGAGGTGATCACCGTGTGCTCGACGTTGAGCTCGTCTTGACGCACCACCGCTTGGGCGGCGATGACGTTGGCCTGCGCCGCTTGGGTGCCGGCGGCCTGGCTCTGCGCCGTGGCCGAATCTTGGCTTATGGTTGCGTTGCCGGCGACGTTTTGCGCCTGGGCTTGAGCCACGGCGGCCTGCGCCGACGCGACGTCGCTTTCGTCTTGTGCGACGTTGGCGCGATCGGTGTCGACGGTGCTCTGCGCGACATAGCCCTGCGAAAGCAGTGCGGAGTCTCGCCCCGCGGTGGTGCGCGCGAGATTGAGAGCGGCTTGCGTCTTGGCGACATTGGCTTTGGCGGCCTCGATGCCGGCGGATTCGGCGGCGGCGTTCGCGCTGGCGACGCCGATTACCGACACGGCGCTGTTGGCGCTCGCCGCGGCCTGCGCTACTTGAGCCTGCGCTTGCGCGAGCGCGGCTTGCGCTTGCGCCAGCTGCGCCTCAAACGAGCTGGGATCCAAGCGCGCCAGCACTTGTCCTTTACGGACCTTACTGTTGAAGTCGACGTTGATCGAAGAGATAGTGCCGGATACTTGCGTTCCGACCGAGATTAGATTCTGCGGGTTGACGATTCCCGACGCCGTTACTGAGGCAACCAGCGTCTGCTGTGCGACCGGCACTGTCTCCAGCGGCGTTGCCGAACGCGCGTGCGCGACAACTCCGAGGACCATCGCGGCGCTCAGCAACAGGGCGGCTGCCACCCATCCCCATCGCGGAACCTTAGCCCAAAACGTTCCTAGGCCGGTGAGTCCCTTTGCGTTCGGTATCGTAATTGTTGACATGGCTATCTCACCGTAGCCGCTTCACCTGATAACCAGTGGAGATTTTAGCCGCGCTGGTTAATGCCGGGTTAGGGTAGAAGCAGGCTGATATGATTCGCGGAATTCTCATCGGAATCGTCGGGACGCTCGTCGTACTTGCGCTCGGCCTTTATAGCGGCATCAGAATGGGACTCATGCCGGCGAATGCCGACGCGCGGCCTTCGTCGATGGAGCGGTGGGCCGCCAGAACGTCGCTTCACGCGACGCTGGCGCGGGAACAGCCGACCGGGCCGGTGCCGATCCCGCTCACCGACGACAACCTGATCGCGGGTATCAAGCTCTACGCCGCGAACTGCGCGGTCTGCCACGGCGGCGCCGACGCCGCGCGTACGAAGATCGCGCGCGGCCTCTATCAGAAGCCGCCGCAACTCGGCAAAGATGGCGTCGAAGACGATCCGGAGGGAGAGACCTACTGGAAAGTGCAGCACGGCATCCGCCTTACGGGGATGCCGGCCTTTGGTGAGACGCTCGATGACGACCAGTTATGGCAGGTGACGCTTTTCCTCAAACATATGGACTCGCTGCCGCCTGCCGCCGAGCGCGCGTGGAAGGCGGTCAAAACCTAGCTTACGGGTTAGGCGTCGGCTCGATCTCGGTGGTTGGCTTGGCTGCGAAGATGTACTGATCGTTGGACGTTCCGTTGAAGGGTGCGGGGCTGGCTTGCAGATTCTGCATCGCAACGCCTGAGAGCACCGATGCCGTCTGAGGATAGACTTGTCCGCGGAAGGAGCCATCGGGATTCATCGTCGCCACGACGTGAAGCTTGCCTTCGGGGCCGGCGCCAATCCCGAGGTCGACGCTCGACGGACCGATATCAAACCAGATGTAGTCGCCGTCGCGTCCGCCGACGACGTCGATAAAGAGCTTGTTGTACGACGTGTGATAGTAGCCGCGCAGATTGCCTGCCGGAAATATCTGAATGTCGAGCCTTCCCGTAATCGGATACGGGGACCCGTATGCCGACGTAATCGCGGTTTCGAACCGCAGATCTGTCGGTTGCGGCTGCTGAGCTGCCGCGCCGCGCGGTAACGTGACGAGTGCCGTACATGCGAGCGCAACACCGCTGAAGAACCGCAGAACCCTGGACCTTACCATGCTGACTCCTCTCGATTGACCTTTCTCAGGGAGTAGAGCGCTCGGGTTGGCGAGAACGTGACCGGAGTGGTACAGCCTGCCGAAATAGACTTACGAGGGCTGCCCGCCTGGGAACGCCCCGATCTCGTCCGTAAAGCACTCGATCGTCTTCCCTCGGGCGCCTCGTTAACCCTCATCACCGAAAACGAGCCCCGTGCGCTCTCCCAACGCATCACCCAGGACCGAACCGACCGATTCGTGGTCGAGACCCGGCGGATCGCCAGCCGGGTTTGGCAGCTGCGGCTGACCCCTCGGTCGGGCGAGGCAATGGAGCGAAGCTCCTCGCAGCAGCACATCAGCCGTTGCCCTCCCTTTGCCGCTCTCGACGCCGGCGTGCGCGAGGAGCTGTCGGCCGCCGCGCTCTGGCAGACCGGCCGCCGCGGCCAAACGCTCGTCGCCGACAACGTCGACTGGCCCTTTATCGGAATGGTCACCGAAGGGGTAGTGGCGCGCGCCAACGGCGGCGGTCGCGAGCGCGAGCGCATCCTTTATGAAATCTTTCCCTACGAGCTCTTCGGCGTTGCGGAGTATTTCGATCGCGGGCTCAAGATGGCGCGCATCGCGGTCTTCTCCAAGACCGCGCGCATTCTCAAGGTTCCGTGGGATGTCGTGTCCCGCATTGCGGCCCGCAATCCCGAGTTGACCCACGCGCTGGGCGTCGTTATGGCGCAACGCGTGCGTCTGCTCGCCGACGCACTTAGCGTTCAGGGCTCGCTGCCTATCCTCGGCCGCATCGCCCGCGTCTTGCTGCCCTACGCGATGCCCGATCGCGGACTCGTCCAGGCAGCCGCCGCGCTGTCGACGATAACGCAGTCGCAAATCGCTGCTGCGGGAGGCACGGTAAAGGAAGTCGCCGCGCGGGCAATCGCCGAGCTGGAATCGCGCAAAGCGTTACGGCGCGAGCACGGGCACATCCGGTATCTCGACCGCGAAGTGCTGCTCGAGCTCATCCAAGACGTTTCGTAATTCGATCGAAACCGGCAAACGGAACCAGCGCCGGCGGTAGGACGATCGTACCGTCGGCTTGTTGACCGTTCTCCAATAACGCGATCAGCGTGCGTCCCACCGCTAGTCCCGAGCCGTTGAGCGTATGGACGAGTTCGGGCTTGGCATCCGCGTCGCGACGGAAACGAATTGCGGCGCGGCGCGCCTGGAAATCGGTGCAGTTGGAACAGGAACTGATCTCTCGGTAGGAGTCGCTGCTCGGGACCCAGACTTCGATGTCGTACGTTTTGGCTGCATTGAAACCAATGTCGCCGGCACAGAGCGCGACCACACGATGCGGCAACTCCAGCTCTTGCAGCAGCGATTCGGCGTCGCTCGTTAGAGTTTCGAGGGCCTCGAAAGACTCGTCGGGTTTGCTCAGCCAGACCAACTCGACTTTTTCGAACTGGTGCTGGCGCATCAGACCGCGCGTATCTTTTCCAGCCGCCCCGGCTTCCTTGCGAAAGCACGGCGTACCGGCGGCGTATTTCTGCGGGAGCTCGCCGGCTTCAAGAATTTCGCCGCTGCGCAGCGCGGTGAGCGGTACCTCGCCGGTAGGTATCAGGAAGAGGCCGGCATCGAGGTCGGAAAACATCGCGTCGGCAAATTTGCTGAGTTGTCCGGTCGACCACATCGTCGCCCGCGAAACCAGCAACGGCGGCGCGATTTCAAGGTAGCCGCGCCGCTGGGCGCGATCGAAGAAGAAGGCTTCCAGTGCGCGCGATAGGCGGGCGCCCTCACCGGAGAGGATGGCGAAACGGCTTCCCGAGAGCTTCGCGGCGCGACCGAAATCGAGGATGCCGAGCTGCTCGCCAAGCTCCCAGTGCGGCCGAACCGGAAAGTCGAAAGCGCGCGGCTCTCCCCAGCGGCGCACCTCCACGTTGGAACCTTCGTCGGATCCGTCGGGAACCGAGTCGTCGACGAGGTTCGGCGTGTTGTCGAGCAGCGCGCGCAACGGCGAGTCTTCGTTGGTTACGGCGAGCCCGCCGGCACGCGCCTCGGCGCTGGCGATTTCCGACGAGAGGGCCTCGATCTTCGGCCGCAGCTCGCGCGCGGCGGCCGCTTTGTCGGAAGCCTTGCCGATCTCGGCGGAGAGGCGATTCTTCTCAGCCTTGGCACGCTCGGCGACGGTCAGCGCGGAGCGGTACTCCTCGTCATAGCGCAGAAGCTCGTCGACCGTCGACGGATCGAGACCGCGGCGACGCAACGCGCGCCGCACGCGTTCGGGATCGCGCCGAACGAGAGAAATATCCAACATGGAGAAGCGCGCCATTATGCAGCCCGGAAATCCAGTCCTACCAGGGCGTGGGTTCGTGGCCGAAAGACTCCTCGCGCCCCGTCAAGCGATGGTGGCGTTTTTCGCGCGCGTCGAACTCGCCGTGCCGCAGACCGAACGAACGCCGCTGGCACACGCGTTAGGACGAATTTTGGCCGAGGACATCTGCGCCGACGAAGACTATCCGCGCGCGCCGCGCTCGGTCATGGACGGTTTTGCGATTGCCGCCGCCGACGTTCCCGGCGAACTTCCGATCGTGGGTGACGTTCGCATGGGTGAAGGGGCCGGTTCGGTGCTGCGCCGCGGAGCGGCGATGCGCATTCCCACCGGGGGAACGCTGCCGCCCGGAGCCGACGCGGTCGTACCCATCGAAGACGTGCGTCTCGAAGGTGAAGGGATCGTCGTTGGCGCGCCGGTTGCGATCGGCGAAAACGTGATCGAAACGGGCGCCGACATGCGCCGCGGCGAGACGGTCTTGTCGCCGGGGCGTCGCTTGCACGCGCCGGAGATCGGCGTGCTTGCGACGCTGGGTGTGACCAACGTTCCCGTTTACCGGCGTCCGGTCATCGCCGTGCTCTCGAGCGGCGACGAGCTCGTCGCTCCCCATCGGCGTCCGGTCGGGGGACAGATCCGCGACTCCAACCGCTATGCCGTAGCGGCATCGCTCGAGCTTATGGGCGCGCAGCCGCGTCATTATCCGACGCTGCGCGATGAAGCCGACGAGTTTGAAGCGGCTCTCGATCGCGCCATCGACGAGTGCGACGCGGTCGTCGTAACGGGCGGCTCGTCGGTCGGCGAGCGCGATCGTCTTCCGCGTGCCGTCGAGGCCATCGCGCGACCCGGCGTCGTGGTACACGGCCTGCGTCTCAAGCCGGGAAAGCCGACGCTCTTCGGCGCGCACGGCGCTAAGCCGATCGTCGGTTTGCCGGGGAATCCGACGTCGGCGCTGATGGTTCTCGAAGCGGTTGCGGCGCCGGTTATTGCGGCGCTGACCGGCGCGCCGATCGAGCCGGCGACGGTGAACGCGCACTTGGCACAGCCGGCGCTCAGCCGCATCGGCTGGACTTGGTATATTCCCGTAGCGGTCCACGAAGATGGCGGACGGCTGCTCGCGGACCCATTGGCCCTGCGCTCCTTCTCGGTAAGCCTGACGGCGCGGGCCAACGGCTACGTCGTGATGGGCGAAGCGGAGGAAGAGTGGCCGGCCGCAACGCTCGTCACGGTTCACCGTTTCTTAGGAGGCTCATGATTCGTCCGACTCGCGCCGTCGAAGCGATACCTGAGATGACGCCGTTCGTCGGGCCGGAGCAGCTCATGCGCGAGCACGGTTTGCGCGAGCTGGTGCGGCTCGGCGCCAACGAGAGCGCCTTCGGTCCGTCGCCCAAAGCGATGCGCGCCATGAGCGACGAGCTGGAGCGCTTGGCTTGGTACGGCGATCCCGAATCGCTCGATTTGCGCGATGCGCTCGCCGAGAAGCACGCTTGTCGCGCCGAGCAGATCGTGGTCGGCGCCGGCATCGACGATCTCATGGGTTTGGCGGTGCGAGCTTTCGTTGGGCCCGGTGCGCCCGCGTTGACGACGCGCGGCACCTATCCCACGTTGATCTATCACGTCCTTGGATATGGTGGAACGCCGGTCGAGGCACCCTATCGCGACGACGGTACGCCCGACTGCGACGCGCTGCTTTCGCTGGCGCGATCGCAGCCTACGCCGATCGTTTACCTGGCCAATCCCGACAATCCGAGCGGGCGTTTTATTCCGCGGGACGACGTTGCGCGTTTCTATGAATCGCTGCCCGCCGGCACGCTGCTGCTCTTAGACGAAGCCTACGCGGATTTCGTCGACGAGTCCGAGCTTTTACCGGCCGATTTTTCCGACCGCTTGATCCGGTTGCGCACCTTCTCCAAAGCCTACGGGATGGCCGGTGCGCGGATTGGTTACGCGTTGACGAGCGAGCGGAACGTGCGCGTCTTTCAAAAGATCCGGCTGCACTATGGGATAAACCGCAACGCGCAGGTCGGAGCGCTGTCGTCGCTCGAGGACGACGAGTTCCGGCAGTACGTCGTGGAGCAGACGGCTCGGGCGCGCGATGACTACTATCGCATCGCGCGCGAATTAAGCTGCCGTTACGTCGAGTCGGCGACCAACTTCGTCTGCATCGACTTCGAAACGCGCGAGCGCGCCGTGCGGGTGATGAACGAGCTCCTTCGCCGCGGGGTTTGGGTACGCAAGCCCGGCGCGCCGCCGCTCGACTCGTGCATTCGCGTGAGCGCGGGAACCGAGCCGATGCGCCGTGCTTTCGAATCGGCGTTGCGCGCCGTGCTCGAGGAGGCCGCGGCTTAGGCCGATGCGCTACGCGATCTTCTCCGACGTCCACGGAAATCTGGAGTCGCTCGAACGCGCGCTGGCGCTGACGGCGGAAGGCGACGCTATCGTTTCGCTTGGCGACGTCGTCGGTTACGGGCCGAATCCGAACGAGTGCGTGGCGACGCTGGCGACTCGCTCCAGCCACGCCGTTTTGGGCAATCACGACTTGGCCGCAGTTGAGAATTTCGGGGTCGAGCACTTTAATCGTGCCGCTCGCACGGCGATCGGATGGACGCAGGGCGTGCTCGACGAGAGCAGCCGGCAGTGGCTGAATGCGCTGCCGTACGAACTGCGGTTTCCCGATTTTCTGCTGGTGCACGGAGCCCCGGTGAACTATTTTGAATATATCCTCGACAAAGCTACCGCGGCGAGCGCCTTCGACCGTACCGACGCTGCGATTGTCTTCGTCGGCCACACGCACATCGCGGAGTACTGGACGCGCGACGCGGACGGGGCGATCGGACACAAGCATATGCAGCACGGTGGTTCCCTGCAGCTGGAGCCGGATAAGCGCTACATCATCGACGTGGGCAGCGTCGGACAGCCGCGCGATCTCAACCCCTTGGCCTCGTTCGTGCTCTACGATGCCGACCAACGCAGCGTGGAGTGGATCCGCTACGAGTATCCGATCGAAACGGTGCAGAAAAAGATGCGCGAGGCGGGCCTGCCGGCCTATCTCGTCGACCGCCTGAGCGCGGGACGATGAGCGACGTACCCTTTGACGATGGAAACTGTTTTGCATGCGGTCCAACCAATCCGATCGGCATGCATATTCACTTCGACCGGAACCCCGATGCGGACGGCGTCCGGGCGCGGGTTACGTTGGCCCCGGAGTATCAAGGGTGGCGCGGCATCGCGCACGGCGGCATCGTGATGGCCCTCTTAGACGAAGCGATGGCCCACGCTGCGGGTTTTGCCGGGCATCGCGGCGTCACCGCCTCGGTGAACGTGCGCTTCCGCAAGCCCGTTCCGCTCGAAGTACCGGTCGACGTGCTCGGCAACGTAACGTGGCAGCGGCGCAACGTGCTCGGCGTAAACGCGCGCATCGTGGACGGCGCCGGCACGTTGCTGGCACAGGCCGAGGGCAGCTTCGTTTCGCGCGGCCGCCTCGATGCAGTTGACGACCGCCGGAATCCGAACGCTCGATGACCGTTATCGACAACCGCCGCGCGCGTTTTGAGTACGAGATCCTCGAATCGGTCGAAGCGGGTTTAGTGCTCACCGGCACCGAGGTCAAAGCGGTTCGCGGCGGCGGGGCGAGTTTGAGTGAAGCCTATGCGCGCATTCGTGACGGCGAAGCGTGGCTCGTCGGCATGCACATCCCGCCGTACCAGCAGGGCAGCTTCTCGAACTCCGAGCCGCGCCGTCCGCGCAAACTTTTACTCCATAAGGAAGAGATCACGCGTCTGCAGAGCCGCGTTGCCGAGAAAGGGCTGACCATCGTACCGCTGCGCCTTTACTTCACGCGCGGCATCGCCAAGGTGCAACTCGGCGTAGCGCGCGGGAAAAAACTCTGGGACAAGCGCGCCGCCGCCGCCAAGCGCGACGTCGAGCGCGAGATCGCGGCGCACGTGCGCCGGTGAGAGGCGCGCGGCCCGAACGCGAGATCGAACGGGCCATCGAAACCGGCGGCATCATTCGTAACGGCGAGCGCGTACTGGTGGCATGCAGCGGGGGGCCTGATTCGGTCGCCCTGGCGTGCGCACTGCAGGCGGTCGCGCAATCGATGTCCCTGAATCTCGCCTTGGCCTACGTCAATCACGGCGTGCGCGCTTCGGCCTGGCAAGACGAATGCGTCGTCCTCGAAATCGCGGCGCGCTACGAGCTGCCGCTCCAAGTATTTGCCTTGGAGGCGCCGGCGCGTGACGAGCAGAGCCTGCGCGAGGCTCGCTATGCGGCGCTGCTCGAAGCCGCGCGCCGCCGGAACTGCAGCGTCATCGCCACGGGGCACCACGCCGAAGATCAGAGTGAAACGGTCTTGTTGGCCTTGCTGCGGGGGGCCGGTCCCGACGGTCTGCGCGGGATGCGGGCGCGCCGGCCGCTCGACGGCGGGGTCGAGCTCGGCCGGCCGCTCATCGGCCTCTCGTCCGACGAACTGCGCGCCTATTGCCACACGCGCGCGCTGCCCTACGCGATCGACCCGACCAACGCCCAGCCGGCGCTTCGGCGTAACGCCGTCCGCGAGGCGCTGCAGGCGCTGCGTCCCCTCTTCCCCGGCCTCGACGAGGCCGTAGCGCGGGCGGCGTCGCTGCTCTCTGACGAGCAGGACGAAACGGAGCGCGCCCATCTCAGGCGCGCCCTGCGGCAGCGGCTGGCGGACGAGACGGAGTTGCGCGACATTGACTTCGAGCATGTCGAAGCGGCCGTTCGGGCGCTAGAAGACGGTCGAACCGGTGTCTTCTATATGAAGCCTGGGGTGTCGCTGAGAATCGAGCGCGATGGTATCCGTGGTATGAAAAGGTCGTGACGGCACTGGACCGGGAGGCAGGGGTGGGGCCGCGGCTATACGGCCCCGAAGAAATCTTGGCGGCAGTCGAACGTTTGGCTGCTCGGATTGCCGCAGATTACCGTCGGAAACCGCTCGTGCTGCTTGGGGTGTTGAAGGGAGCGCTGTGCTTTACCAGCGACCTCGCCCGGGCACTCGCGGGGCAAGCGGACGGTCCGAGCGAAATCCTGGTGGATTATATCTGCGTCGGAAGGTATGGCGCATTGGGGACTTCGGGGGCAAAGCCGCGTCTGATCATGGACGCCGGCCTGCCCTTAACCGGAGCCCACATCGTGATAACCGATGCGATCGTGGACGACGCCAGCACGTTACGGTTCGTGCAAGCGTTACTACGAGAGCGTCAACCGGCGAGTCTGCGGACGTGCGCGCTTTTCGACAAAGCGGCTCGGCGCGAGGCGAGCTTCGAGCCCGACTATGCCGGTCTGCCGGTGGGGCCCGTCTTCGCCATAGGTTACGGTTTGGATTACAAGGAACTCTATCGCAATCTTCCTTATTTGGCCGAGCTTCGAGAGGTAAAAACGGTTTAACGCTAAGGTGAGCAAGCATCTCCGGTCCATCATACTGATCATCCTGGCCGTCGTGGCCGTCTTCATCGTCGTCGAGCGGTTCGTACAACCGAGCGAGGGGGAGACGCGGCTAGACTACGGCGCTTTCTATCAGAAGCTCGAAGCCGGGCAGGTTCAGTCATTTCACGCGACGGGTCTCAACGCGGTCGGCGATCTGTCGAACGGCACTAAATACACGGTCGCGGTTCCCAACGTAGACCAGACCTTCGTGGACGAAGTCTATCGCAAGGTAAAGAGCGGCGCGATCAGTTTCGATCAGCAGTCCAACGCCGGATTGCTCTCGACCCTGATGACGCTCGGCCCGCTGGCAATCACGGTCTTGTTACTCTTTTTCATTCTGCGCCAAGCGCAGAGCGGCGGAAGCCAGGCGCTATCCTTCGGGCGATCGCGCGCCAAGATGCTCTCGGAGAATCGACCCAAGGTAACGTTTGCCGACGTCGCCGGCGTCGACGAAGCGAAAGAAGAGCTCGCCGAGATCGTCGACTTCCTAAAATATCCGAAGAAGTACCAATCGCTCGGCGCGCGCATCCCCAAAGGCGTTCTGTTGCTGGGACCGCCGGGAACGGGCAAGACGCTCTTGGCTCGCGCTATCGCGGGCGAGGCGGGCGTACCGTTTCTCTCGATCTCCGGCTCGGACTTCGTCGAGATGTTCGTCGGCGTGGGTGCGTCACGCGTTCGCGACCTATTCGATCAGGCGAAAAAATCGGCACCGTGCATCGTCTTCATCGACGAGATCGACGCCGTCGGGCGTCAGCGCGGCGCCGGTTTGGGCGGAGGCCACGACGAGCGCGAGCAAACCCTCAACCAACTGCTGGTTGAGATGGACGGCTTCGATCAAAACACCGGCGTCATCTTGATCGCCGCGACCAATCGCGCCGACGTACTCGACCCGGCGCTGCTGCGCCCGGGACGCTTCGACCGCCAAATCGTCGTCGGCCGCGCCGACTTCAAAGGTCGTGAGAAGATCCTCGAAGTGCACGCGCGCAACAAACCGCTTGGAAAGGAAGTCTCGCTCGAGATACTGGCCAAACGAACGCCGGGCTTCTCGGGCGCCGACCTCGAGAACTTGCTCAACGAAGCGGCGCTGCTGGCGGCGCGCAAGAACAAGAATTTTATCGAGATGATCGACTGCGACGAAGCGATCGATCGCGTGATGGTCGGTCCCGAGCGCAAGTCGCTGGTGATGTCGCAGAAAGAGAAGGAGACTACCGCCTATCACGAGTCGGGCCACGCCATCATCGGCGGACTACTCGAGAAGGCCGATCCCGTTCATAAGGTCACGATCATTCCGCGCGGCATGGCGCTGGGCATCACGTGGTCGCTCCCCGAGGACGACCGTCACAGTCAAACGCGCGAAGAGCTGCTTGCCGCAATTACGATGGCGATGGGCGGGCGTCTCGCCGAAGAGATTAAGTTCGGCGACGTTACGACCGGCGCGAGCAACGACTTTGAGAAAGCCACCGAGCTGGCGCGCCGCATGGTGACGCAGTACGGCATGAGCGACCTCGGTCCGATCCAGTTCGGACGCGGCGCGCATCAAGTCTTTCTCGGGCGCGACTTCGGCGACGAGCGAAACTACTCCGAAGAAGTTGCCAGCAAGATCGACGGCCAGGTGCGCAAGATCATCGAGTCGTGTTACGGCAACGGGCGCGACCTTCTCGAGAAGAACTGGGAGAAGGTCGAGCGCATGGTGGAATCGCTGCTCGAATACGAGACGGTCGAAGCCGAAGAGGTGCAGGCCATTCTCGCGGCGCGTCCATTTGACCGGACGGCCGGCACCGCAGCAGCCGAAGCTCCGGTCGAGCGGCCCGCCGAAGAGCCCAAGCGGCTCGAGAAACCTTCGCGATTCCCCCCAAAGATCTCGCCAAAACCGGCATGACCGCGCGAGCGGCGCTCGTTGCCGGATTGCTGGCGGTCGCAGCGTCGCTGACGGCTCTGACGCCCGTACGCGCCGCAATGGCACGCGATATCGGCATGGGTTCGTTGCCGCGCGGCGGTTCTTACATCGTCGATCCCGATCCTACGATTGCGTCGGCGGCCATTGGCCTTTGGTTCCGCGCGCCGGGTGCGGGATACGATAACGCAACGCCCGGCCTGTCGAACCTCGCGGCAACGGCAGCGGCGGTAGCCCCGCTAGCCAGCGGCAAGTCGCTTTACGCGCTGGTGCATAGCCTGGGCGGCCAAGTAAACATCGCGGTCTATCCCGATATCGTCGGAATCGGCGCGGTCGTGCCGGCAAGCGCGTCGCGGCGCGTCATCGCCGCGATAACCGCGGCATACTTTGCGCCCTCCATTGACGATACAGCGGTAAAAACGGCGCGTGCCAATGCCGCCGTGCTCGGCGTGCAGCAACGTTATCAGTCGGATCAAACGCTGCACGATCTGCTCTTCAAGCAAATCTTTGCGTCGGGCCCCGCGGTCTATCCCGCGCTTCCAACGTCGATCACACAACTGACGAGCATCACGACGGCGCAAGTCCGCAGTTTTGCGCAGCGCGCGTTCCGCAGCGAGAACGCAGTTTTGACGTTGACCGGCAACGTCGACGCGTCCAGCGTTTCGGCCGTGACCGACGGCAGCGGTACCGGCGCGATGGATCAGCCTTACGACTCGACGCCCGCGCCAAATCCCGCGGCCGCAACGGTCTCGGGCGCGGTCGACGGCGTCGGCCTGGCTTGGATCGGTCCGCCGATCTCCGATCAGCGTGCCGCGACCGCACTCGACTTTGTTGCCGACTATCTCTTCCGCGAAACGACCGGCGTTGTCTGGCGGGGGCTCGATACCGCCAAAAGCGATGCGCTCGTGCTCGGTCAGTTCATCACGCTGCACGATCCCGGTGTCATGGTCGTAACCATCGGCGGCGATCACGAGAAGCAGGCGGAGAAGCAGGTTCTCGACACACTGGAAACCATGCGCCAGCCGCTCGACAAGAAAACGTTCGAAGCGGCACGCGAAGCCTTTCTCTATCACGTCGCCACCGATACGCAGACGCCGCAACAGCGTGCCGACAACTTTGGCTGGTATACGGTGGAGGGCAACCTGCAGTACGCCCCAGGCATTAGCGATGGCGCCTACAATCAGGTGGCTCGTTCGCTCGATCCCGAGTACGTCGCTTCGGTCGTGCGCCGCTATCTCGATAAGCCCATCGTCGTAGACTTAATCGCCGTTCCGGCGCAGAAGGGATCCACCCCGTGAGATTTGCCGCCCTCGCGCTGGCCATCGGACTGATCGCCGCCGTGCCATCGCCGAGTCAGGATACCGCCGCTGCCGGCGGCGCGACGATCGTGCGCCAGGCAGACAATAATGCATCGCTGGTCGGCGTGGCGCTCGTCGTACGCGCCGGGCTCGATCGCCAAACGATGCGGCAGAACGGTTTGGCGGCGCTGGTCGCCGAGACGATCCTCCGCACTCCGGTCACGCAAGCGCAAAACGGCGTGCCGGCCGCGGCGCTTCAAGACGCCATTGCGGCGCACGGCGGATCCATTCGCTTCACCGTCGATCCCAGCGACGTGCGCTTTTACGTCGAGGTGCTGGCCGAGGATGCGCCGGCCGTTCTCGACCTGCTGCGCACGGCCATCGCGGCTCCAGATTTTTCGTCCGCAACCGTTCGCGATGCGCGCGCCGCTTTGGTACGCGAGATCGCGCAGACGCAGCAAGTTGCGCTGCAAGTCGGCTTGGATATGCTCAACGCGGCATCGTCGGGTCAGGCCAACGCCGGTCTTCCCGAACTCGGCACGCCGGCGTCGCTGGCGCAGATATTTGCGCCCGATGCAAAGGCTTTTTATCACGCGTATTACCGCCGCACCGGCATGCTGATCAGCGCTGCGGGGCGGCTCGATGCCGTTCCGAACGGCGCGCTCGAAGCGCTGGCGTCGGCCCTTCCGGCCGGCGCGACCTCGCCGGTTACGGTGCATGTGGCGTCGCTGCACGGAACCACCCGCGAGATCATCGCCCATCGCGATATCTCGTCGCCGTGGCTGATCGCGCAGTATCCGGCGCCGTCGGTCGAAAGCCGCGACTTCGGCCCGATGCTCGTCCTCGCCGCATTCGTGCGACGGACGCTCTCCGACATCGCCCAAGTTCCGGGCGTCGTTACGCCGACGTTTGCGTCGCGCTCCGTCGGTGCCGTCTACGCCTACGACCGTACGCCGGCCAATCTCGTGCTCTACGTCAACGGAGGACTGATCGGCGATCCGAGCCGCGCCTTCGCAACCGCGCTCTCGGTCGTTAACGTGCTTGCCGCAGCCAAGCTGCAAGGCTCGATCGAAGAAGTTAAAGCCGAAGCTGCGGGAGATTTCGCCAGCGACGCAACGACGCTCGAAACGCGCACCTGGCTGGCGGCGGTCTTCCAGCGCGAAAGCGCTTCGCCCGACTTCATCGAACGCGCGTTGCGAGCGATCGCGGCGACGACGCCGGACGACGTCCAGCGCGTCGCGCGAACCTATCTCGGGAACCCGACCATCGCCTTAGTATTGCCGCGCGGAACGAACGTTCAAGATTAACGTCGCGCTCGTTCACGATTACCTGAACCAGCGCGGCGGCGCCGAGCGCGTCTTCGCCAAGATCGCAGGGGCCTGGCCTGAGGCACCCATTTTTACCGCGCTTTACGACGAGCGCGTTGTCGGCGATCTCTTCCCGGCGCTACGCGTGCGTAGTTCGTATCTGGCGCGCGTTCCGCTAGCCAACCGGTACTTTCGCGCGCTGGCGCCGTTTTATCCGCGCGCTTTTGAAGCCTTCGACTTGCGCGGCTATGACGCGATCGTCAGCTCGACGACCGCATGGGCGAAAGGCGTGCGAGTGCCTCCCGGGGCCGTGCACGTCTGCTACATCAACACCGTCAGCCGCTTCGCCTTCGCGCGCGACGAGTACGTGCCGCGTTTGGCACGGCCGTTCGTGGAGCGGCTGGTAGACTGGGATCGGCGAGCGGCACAGCGGCCTACGCGCTTCGTCGCCAACTCGCGCAACGTGGCCGATCGCATCGCCAAATACTACGGACGCGAGAGCGACGTGCTGCACTGTCCCGTCGACCTCGGGCGTTTTACCCCGGGCAACGGCGCCGGCGACTACTTCATCGTCGCGTCACGCCTGCTGCCGTATAAACGCATCGAGCTGGCCATCGACGCGGCCAAACTCGCCGGCGTGCGACTGCTAATCGCCGGTACCGGTCCGGCCGAAGCCGCGCTGCGCGAGCGTGCGCGCGGAACGCCGGCAGAGTTATTAGGCTACGTTCCCGACGTACGGCTCGACGAGTTGCTCGGGAACGCACGCGCCGCGATCGTCCCGGGTGAAGAAGACTTCGGCCTCGTTCCACTCGAGGCGGCCGCCACCGGGCGCCCGACCATAGCGTTCCGCGGCGGCGGCGCGCTCGAGACCGTCGTCGAAGGAACCACCGGAGCATTCTTCGACGAAGCGGCGGCGGAGTCGCTCGCGTCCGTGCTGCGGACGTTCGATCCGTCTCGCTATGATAGCGCCGCGTTGCGAGCCCATGCGGAAAAGTTCTCACCCGAACGCTTCGTTTCGCAACTCCGCGGGATCGTAGAACGCGTGTACTCGGAGAAATCCGCGTCATGACTCGGACTTCGCTCCGTCCGACGTTCATCGCGGTCCTCGCTTTTAGTGCTGTTTATATTGCGCTCGATCTCAACAAGCTTTATGCGCTTCGATACGGGGCCGATTTAGGCACGTATTTGCAGACGATGGTGAATTTGCAGCACGGGTCGTCGTGGAACTACGGGGAATGGCGCAATCATTTGCAAGTGCACGATTCCTGGGTGCTTGGTGCGATTGCGCCGCTGGTTTGGGTTTTTCCACGGGCCGAGACGCTGGTTGTGGTGCAGGTCGTTGCGGTCGGCTGCGCAGCGATTCCGCTCGCAATTCTGGGGCGCGAGTTGGGATTGCCAAGAGCGGCGGTCAGCGTGCTTGCCATTGCCTATTTGCTGAGTCCTGCGGCGCACGGGCTTGCATACGATAACTTCTCCGAGAACGCGTTTGTGCCGTTGCTCGCTCTTTGCGGTGCGGTAGCCGTTCGCCGTCGCTCTTTTTGGGCCGCGCTGATTTTTGCGCAACTGCTGATGGGCGTCAAAGAAGACCAGATTCTCTTCGTGCTCTGGTTCGGCGCGGCGTGTGCGCTATGGTGGGACCGCCGGATCGGCGGAGCACTGCTGGTGCTGGCCGCGGCCAACGGCATCGTCTTCTGGGGCCTCGAGCGCGCGCTGAGCGCGCGCCCCAACGATCCGCAGTATGGCTTCACGATTTACGACGTGGCCGGCAAAATTGGAATGGTCTTGCTCTTGTTCGCGCCGTTCGCGTTTGCGCCGGTAGCGACCGGCAGATGGCTGCTGCTCGCGCTTCCACTGCTGGCCGAGATCGTCTTTATGAAACCCTGGAACTACGAGCCGAGCCGCGTTGGGTCGCATTACACCGCATCGCTGCTCGCCGCAACGGCCGCCGCTGCAGCCTTCGGATTTTTGCGCGCCCCCGTTTTTGCGCGGGCGGCGCTCCCCTGTGCGCTCCTGGTTACGATCTTTTTGAACGATACGGTTTTGCGCGCGGGGCGCTGGCCCTATATCGTCGATTGGCCATCGTACGCGCGCGCCGTCGCGCTGCGCGATGCCGCCGCACCAGTGGTGCTGCGCCGCAGCGAAGAAGGCATCTGGGCCGTCGCAGCGATCAATCCCAAGGTCGAGCTCGATCCGCGGCCCGATCCGCAGTTTCCCGGCTGTCCCGCCTACGATACTAACGCCGGCGCGTTTTTCGGCGCGCTGCGCGGGCGGATGCCGCCGAACCTCTGCGGAGGCGTGCCCGTCTCCCCATGAACGAATCGCGGGCGCTCGTCCTCCCGGCGATGCGCGAAGACCGCGGCCGTTTTGCGGCGGTGCGCAACGCCCGCGTTTTAGTCTATTGGCCGCACGGCTTGGGCGATTGGGTGCATTTTGGTGCGGTCGCACCGCTCCTCGAGCCGTCCAACACCTATGCGATCACTCGCTTCGGCGACGATTACGTGAGCGTCATGGAGGGTCACGCGCCGGTACTGCCGCTCTTTAGCGGGGTTACGGCTCCGACCATTGGAGCACCCAACGCGCCGCCGCATTTTGGATTGGATCTCCGGCAATGCGACGGCCGGCGCGCGACGTTGCAACTCGTACCGCCGCTGCGCGACGAGATCGTGCGATTTACACCCGGCGTTCTTCTTTGGACGGACTACCCAGAGACCGAAGGGCGCACCGCCTATCCATTTCACACCAAGGCACGAAATTTGGCGCGGCTCCTGGTTTCGCGAGAACGTTTGGCGGCGCTCGACTTGAGCGGGCCGCTACCGAACGGGATCGACTTTACCGTGACGGAAGCGACGCAGCGCCGTTTCGACGAAGCGCTGGCGTCGTTCGCGCCGCCCGGCGTTCCGCTGGCCGCAATTTCGCGTGCGGGCGTGACGGCGGCGCGAAAGAACTGGGACGAAACCAACGCGCGAGCTTTTGTTGCGGCAATGCGCCGCGACGATCCGCGCCGCCGCTTCATCTCCATGGAAGACGAAGCGCTGGGCGACGGGGTTGCCGGATTTCGCGCGCTCTTCGGCGGCCTGCGAGAACCGTTCGCGCGTCTTTTTAAAGCGCTGGCCAATCGTCTCGATCTTTTCGCCGGCATACCGGCCGGACCGCTCCATCTCACGATGGCGCGCGGCGGCATTCCCACCGTCGGCTTATGGGTCGCGCATCATCCCGATTGGTACGACGAGCCGAATTCTGCTGCGATTCACCTAGTCGGACGGCACGTTCGCGACCGCGGTTTCGATCGTCGACCGGCGACGACGACAAAGCCGCCCGCGCTGATGCACCGGCTGCAATATCTCGATACCGTGGAGATCGATGCGGAATCCGTGGTGGACGCGGCGCGGACTCTGCTTAGCTAACCTTTGGCCCGAAGAGAAGCGCCACGATCGAGAGCGTATTAAAGAGCGCGTGCGAGAGCATTGACATCCAGGCGTTGCGCGTCCGGTAGTACACGGCGCACAGCACCATGCCTCCGAGTGCTAACGGTATCAGCGCGTACAGATCGCCGTGGGCCATGCCGAAAAGTACGCCGCTGAGGACCGCGCCGCCCCAGAAGCCCCAATAGCGAAGTCCGAGGTTGAAGAAAAAGACGCGAAAGAGCGTCTCTTCGGCAAACGGCGCGAAGACGATGGCGAAGACGGCGAAGATCACAATCGTCGATCTGTCGTGCAGCGTCTTGAAGATTTCGACGATATCTTGCTGATGCTGGCTGTGGAACAGATAATCGATGAGGGTCGCGCCGCCGTTGGCGACCACGGCCATCGCTATCGCGCCGATCAATGCGGTGCCCAGCTGTCCGCGCCCGGGCATGCGAAAGCCCAACTCGCGAAGGCTGAGCTTGGAGAGCGCGGGCAGCACCAGCAGCACGATCGCCACGAGGATGCCTTCGAGCACGAACTGCAGGCCGATCAGGATATCGAACTCGACCGGCGTCACGGCCGGCACGCGCGTCGTCTTTACGCCACCGATGAATGCGGCAACGAAGAGCAACGCGATGAACCCGGCGATGAACCAGGTCCAAAAGCCGGTAAAGCTATCCTTCGGCCAGCGCGTCGGCCAGCCGGGCGAAATCGCCGAGTGCGAGTCGTTCACCGCGAAGCTCCGGGGAGAGGTTGCACAGTTCTAGCGCCCGCACTATTCCCGCTCGCTCCAGACCGAGTGCCAGCGCGAGCGTGTTAGGCAGCGTTTTTCGGCGGTACGCGAATGCGCCGCGCACGACCTTCCAAAAGAGGCCGATATCGCGCACGCGCACCGCGGGAGCCGCACGCCGAGTTAGCCGCACGACGGTCGAGTCGACCTTCGGCACCGGATAGAAGGCTCGAGGCGGCAGCGTGAACGCGCTCTCTACATTCATCGCGAATTGAACGGCAACGGAAAGGCTGCCGTACGCCGCCGTCGCCGGGGCGGCCCCGAAACGTTGCGCGACGTCTTTCTGTACCATGACGGTCAGCGACTCGGGTCCGCGATCCATTTCGATGAGACGCATGATCAGCGGCGTCGCGATGTTGTACGGGAGATTCCCGGCCACGCGCCAGCGCCGATCCTGCGACCACGCGTCGTAGTCAAACGTCAGTGCGTCGGCTTCAACGATTTTTGCATCGGCGAGATCGGGGCGCGACCGAAGCACGTCCACGAGCCCGGGATCGATTTCGATGGCCGTTAAGGCCGCACCGCACTGTAGAAGCGCGAGCGTGAGCGTTCCCGTGCCGGCCCCGATCTCGAGCACCGGCAAGTGCCCGGGCGCGCCCTCAAGACAACATTGCGCGATGCGGCGCGCCGCCGTCGTGTCGACTAAAAAGTTCTGGCCGTAACGTTTGCGGGGGCGCAGCCCCGCCGTGGCGAGCAGCTCTCGGGGATTGGACACCCCGGTATTTTACGCTACTTCAGGCGATAAACCGTGATATCGCGCCGGCCAAACATCATCGCGTCGCGCGTCGAGTCGAAGCCGAGGTCGATGCGATGGCCCACGATATCGCCGCCGGTGTCGCCGGCGATCGCCATACCATATCCGGGAATATAAAGCCGCGTTCCTAGCGGAATGAGGTGCGGATCGACCGCGACGATGCCGTATCCGGCGCGCCGGCCGATCGCCGTCATGCCGCCGCATCCAGCGCAGTTCGCGGTGTATCCGGTAGCAATCATGCGCATCGTTGCGATGGCGTTGGCTGCAATCGACGTCATCCGCATGATGCTGTGCGACGCAAAGAGGGCGAGAGGTCCGCGACCGATTCCGTCAACGATAACGCGCGGCTGTGCTTGACGTAAAACTTGCCGCGAAACGACCGTTTGGTGAACCGGTCCGCCGTCGCGCTGCGAATAGAGAACGTGCATCTCGACGATTCCGGGATGTCCGGCGCTAATCGTCTTCGAAGAACCCGGATCGCGTCCCGTGTCGAGCCGGTGGATGGTGCGCGGCGCAACCGTGCGATGCTCGACGCGTCCCCACGTCAGCACGCCGTCGCGATGCCAAGTTACTTGTGTGAATGAGGCCGTATCCGTTGCCGCCACAGCAAAGAGGGGGAGGGCGGAAACCAGAACGGCGGCGCAGAGCACGCGTCCTATCAACCCGAGATTCCTTTCTTCTCTCGGCTCCCATCAAGGTTTCGAACAAACACCACGCAAGAGCGAAACGATGAAACGGGGAGCCGCGTTTTTGGGGAAGCGGCGCAGGATGGCCGCAGGGTGACGGATCCGGAAAACGCCTTGAACTTCCAGAGCTTGCCTGCATTGCCTTGAGGCGGGCTCGTCTGACCCGGGCACTATAACACATCCATCCGGCGGCGGGAATACGGCCTAAGTCATAATCGCCAGGAACCACCTTTTCCCCGGGCACCGCGCAAGCGCGGGGCGAAGAGCCCGGACATGGAGTGCCTGCGGATCGGGCTTTTCACAGAAATTTACCGCCCCGTCGTCAACGGCGTGGTCGCCTCCGTCGAGACGCTGGCGGAGGGGCTGCGTGGCCGTGGACATCAGGTATATTGCTTCGCTCCGCACATGCCGGGCTACGTCGAAACCGACGGTCCCGTCGTTCGCATCCCGTCGCTTCCGCTGCCGACGCGTACGCCGTACCGGCTCGTGCTTCCCTTAGTCAGCCGTCGCGACCTCAACGCCGTGGTCAAGCGGCTCTCGGTCGTGCACGTCCACTCACCGTTTGTAACGGGATGGATGGGCGTGCGCTACGCGCGGCGTTACGGGATGCCGCTGGTTTACACGTATCACACGCAACTCGAGGCATACGCGCACTACGTTCCTTTCGAAGCGAACGCAACGCGCTTTGCGGCGTCGCAACTTACGCGAACCTTCGCTAATCTCGTTGACGCGGTGGTGGTGCCGACGCCGGCGATGGCCGATCGCTTGAAAGAGCTCGGCGTTACTGCGCGCATGGAAGTCGTTCCGAGCGGAATCGACGTGGCGCACTTTGCCGCCGGTAAGCGCGACGAAAGCCTGCGCGCGCGTTTGGGCGTTCGTCCCGGCGAGCGCCTCTTGCTCTCCGTGGGGCGCTTAGCTAAAGAGAAGAACCTTGAATTACTGCTCGGCGCGTTGGCAATTGCTCACGACCCTTCGTTGAAGCTGGCGATCGCCGGCGACGGTCCGCATCGCCAGGCGCTCGAGGAGATCGCCCGCGCCGGCGGCATTGCCGGCGCCACGCACTTTCTCGGTGTGGTCGGGCGCGACGCTTTGCCCGACCTTTATGCCAGCGCCGACGCCTTCGTGATGCCCAGCACTACCGAAACCCAAGGTCTGGTGCTGGCCGAGGCACTGGCTGCCGGAGCCCTCGTCGTAGCCGCCGACGCACCGCAGAACCGCGACGTGCTGGGCGGGGCCGGGAGACTCGTGCCTCCGGTCGCACAGGCCTTCGCGCGGGCCCTCCGTGACGTCCCCGCGGTCAGGGAGAGCGCCGAGGCGGAGGTCGCGCGAACGGCGGCAGAGCGCTTTGCCGGCACCCGCCAAATCGACCGCATGCTGGTCCTGTACGAGAGCCTCATGCGACCCGCACGTATCGCTTGACCACGAACATACGTTCGCATTAGAATAGAGCCATGGTTGTGGCGACGATTGGGTATGCCGCCGGAGACCGCGGAAGCGGTCTTGCCTACGCGCGCCTGATGGGCAACGGCGCAACGCGTTTGATTCGCCGGGTCTTTCGAACTGCCGACCCGGGCGACGATCGCGCCGTAGCGTACGGTGCCATCACTGCCGTTGCCGATGCGATGGCGAAACGCCGTTTGCGCGGCGTGCGCTTCGTTATCGGCAACGCTGCGGTCGCGTCGGAGCTGGCTAACCGCGGCGACGTCCCCGGTCCGCTAGCGCTCGCCTACGTGCGGCTGCGCTGCGCGCTCAACGCGCTGAGCGCAACTGTGACGCTCGGGACGACCGACGAGCTCACGCAGCGGGCGCGAGCCGAAATTGCGCTGAACCTGGCGGCATGACTCTTACCCGGCTCGGGCCGGGCTCCTTACCGACGGATACACAGCTTCTTGCGCAAGCGCTGCTAGGTTGCGTTCTCGTGCGCGAGAGCGATGGCGAAATCGCCGCTGGGCGTATCGTCGAGACGGAAGCCTACCTTCCAAACGATCCGGCTTGCCACGCCTACCGCGGCCGCAGCGCGCGCAACGCAACGCTCTTCGGGCCGCCACACCGATCGTATGTCTACCAGATATATGGAACCTCATTCTGCTTTAACGTCTCGAGCGAAGCCGACGGAGAGGGCGCCGGCGTACTGGTGCGCGCGCTCGAGCCGCTCGAAGGTCTCGACGTGATGCGCCGGCGCCGCGCGGTCGAAGCGCCGCGCGACCTTTGTCGCGGGCCGGGCCGACTCTGCCAAGCGCTCGCAATCGATCGATCCTTTGACGGCCTCGATTTATATGCCGATCGCACGTTGTGGCTGGCCGCTTCCACTGGGGATCGAGCGCGCGTGCGTCGCAGCCGGCGCATCGGGATCAGCGTCGCCGCCAGCCGGCGCCTGCGGTTCTATGAGGCCGGAAACCCCTACCTCAGCGGCCCGGCTCGCTTGAGTCCGGCTTGAACGCAGGTTAGGCCTGTGCTATAGTGTGGTCGTCGCGCCGCGTCCGTTTTGGACAGCCGTGACATCGTTTGATATCCCCAACGCTCACGTTACCGTTTTGACCGCGAAGGCAGCCCCGCCGCGCCCGGTCGCCGAGGCTTGACGTGCGCGACTCTTACAGAGAGATACTCTTCTGCAAACCGAACATCGCCCGCCCAACGATATGCGCCAACAGCAAGGCGGACGCCGCCGTCGCGCGCGCCGGCGCCACCATTTTCCGCAGCATCAGGCCGCTTTTAACGAGCAAATTCCGCAAGTCGAAGTTCCGCCGATGCTTACCGCCGCTCAGCTCTCGGAGAAAACGAAGAGCGAGCTGGTCGACATCGCCAAAGAACTCGACGTCGAAGTAGCGACGCCGGCAAAGATCAAGAAAGATGAACTCGTTACCCTTTTGGTGCAGGCGCAGATATCGCGCTCCGGCATCGAGATGGCGAGCGGCATCTTGGACATCTTACCGGAAGGTTACGGCTTCTTACGGCGCGCCGGTTACTATATCGGCAACGACGACATCTACGTTAGTCAAACGCAGATCCGCCGCTTCGAACTTCGCCGCGGCGACATGGTCGAGGGCCAAGCCCGACGGCCAAAAGAGAGCGAAAAATACTACGGACTTATCCGCGTCGATAAAGTCAACGACCTCGATCCCGAAGCGATCAAAGGACGCCGTGCGTTCGAAAAAGGCACGCCGATCTACCCTCAAGAGCGCTTCCGACTGGAAGTCCGCTCGACGCAGCTCTCGACGCGCGTCATCGACCTCTTCTGCCCGATCGGCATGGGCCAGCGCGCACTCATCGTTTCGCCGCCCAAGGCCGGCAAGACGACGCTGCTCAAGAACATCGCCAACTCGATATCGATCAATCACCCCGACGCTCACATCATCGCCCTGCTCGTCGACGAGCGGCCCGAAGAGGTCACCGACATGCAACGGACGATCGACGGCGAGGTTGTTGCTTCGACCTTTGACGAACATCCCGAGAATCACACCGCCGTTGCAGAGCTGGCGATGGAGCGCGCCAAGCGTCTCGTCGAGCTCGGCAAAGACGTCGTGATTTTGCTCGACTCCATCACGCGGCTCGCTCGCGCCTACAACCAAGTAGTGGCCAGCTCCGGACGCACGCTCTCCGGCGGTCTCGATACCGCCTCGCTGCACAAGCCTAAGCGCTTCTTTGGCGCGGCGCGTAAGATCGAAGAGGGCGGTTCGCTCACGATCATCGCTACGGCGCTGATCGAGACGGGGTCCAAAATGGACGACGTGATCTTCGAAGAGTTCAAAGGCACCGGCAACATGGAGATCGACCTCACCCGCAAGCTCGCCGAATCCCGCGTCTTTCCGGCAATCGACATCAAGCGTTCCGGCACGCGTCACGAAGAGCTGCTGCTCTCGCCCGACGAGATGCGGAAGATCTGGATGCTGCGGCGCGCCACGGCCGTGCTCAACACCGGCGACATTACCGAGATCATCCTCGACAAAATGGCACAGACGCGCACGAACGAAGAGTTTTTGCAGACCGTCACCAAAGAGGCACTCTCGATGTCACGCGGATATGAGGACGGCGGCAACGGTAAATACTAGCCGCTCTTTCTAGGCGACGTGATACCTCGGAAACACTTGGAGCTTGGCCTTTGCGGCCGGGCTCCTTCTGCTTAGCGCAGGATGCGTCTCAATAAATTTTTGGCGCAGGCGGGCGCGGCGTCGCGGCGCGGTGCCGACGAACTGATTACCGCCGGCCGCGTCAGTTTGAACGGACGAATCGTCCGCGAACTGGGAACCATCGTTGCCGGCGGCGATGCGGTTTGCGTTGACGGCGTGGCGGTCCAGCCGCCGGAGACCTTCACCTATCTCGTGCTGCATAAGCCGGCCGGCGTCGTCACCACGATGCGCGATCCCGCCGGACGGCGCACCGTAGCCGATCTGCTTCCGAATGGGCCGCGGGTGGTGCCGGTCGGGCGTCTCGATTATGCCACCGACGGAGTTTTATTGTTAACCAACGACGGTGAGCTGGCGCACTCGTTGCTTCACCCGCGCTTTGGCGTCGAGAAGACCTACCGGGCGACCATCGCCGGAGAGGTCCGAGGCCAGGATCTGCGCCGGCTGCGCGAGGGCATTGTCATCGACCGGCGGCGGACCTCGACGGCCGAGGTGCGCACGGTCGCGTTCGACGGGGACCGGTCGATCGTCGAGCTGACCATCCACGAGGGACGGAACCGGCAAGTCCGCCGGATGTTCGAAACCTTGGGCTATCGCGTGCTGGCTCTCACGCGAACGCGATTCGGTCCGTTAACTTTGGGTAGGCTGGCTCCAGGGAAGGTTCGCCCGCTCACTGCGAAAGAGCGCTCGGCGCTCGAGCATCATCGCAGGCCGAGGGACGAACCGCCTCGTAGCAAGCGGGACACCGAAGTATAGAAGACCTACCGAACTCAGAGGTATCGCATGAACGTCTTCGTCAGAATTGCCTGCGCCGTGCTGGTTGCTCTCGCGCTCTCGCCCCTGGCGGTGCGCGCACAGTATTCCAACGAGTACGTGCCGGCCAAGCTTCTCAAACAAGGCCAGACATCGCATTCGATCGCGGGCAGCGGGACGGTCGTCGTGCAGGTTCAGGTCAATGCCGACGGGACGCACAAGGCCATCCGCGTCATCAAATCGAGCAACTCGGGCGACAACTCAGCAGCTATGGACATCGCGCAAACCTCGACCTACCGGCCGGCGCACCGTGGCTCGTCTCCCATCACGGCGTTCTACGACTTCACCCTGAAGTTTAACGGCAAGGCGGTCGTCAACAACTCCGACGAGACCTCAAGCGGACCGTCGGTGCCGGCGGGATCGTTGACCCCCGCCGCGCAGCAAGTTGCCCTTCTGATACACCAACATAAGTATGCGGCGGCGCAGTCGAAGGGGCAGTCCGAACTGCTCAACTCACCCGGCGACCAGTCGCTGCGGCAGATGACCGGCGTCGCCGCCTATAACGCCGGCGACTACACGGCGGCAGCGGCCGCGTTCGACAAGGTCCCGTCGGTCGGATCGCAGTTCAAACAAGCTGCCGCGTTGAGCCTCGCTGCCGCGGCAGTGAAGGTGGCGCAGTCTAACCCCAGCCAGGCTTTAGGATACGCGCAGAAGGCCGTGGCACTCGATCCCACGACCAACACCCGCTTCTCGCTTGGCGTCGCGCAGCTCAGCAGCGGCGACAACGCGGCGGCGCTGGCTACGCTCAAAGCCGCGCACGACGCGGCCATGAACGATCCGAAGATTCCCAAGGCTTCGAAGGTAAACATCGATTCCGAGCTGCTGCAGGCGTACGTGGCCAATAACGACCAACAGGGCGCCCAAACCACCGCCGCGGAGATCAAGCAGCTCGATCCCAGCAGCACGGCCGGTTCGGCGGCGATGGGTGCAACCCTAATCAAAAATGGCCAGGCGGCCGTGGAGGCTAAGGACACCGCGACTGCCCTGAGCGACTTCGATAAAGCCGCTGCTCTGGGAGACCCGCAGCTATCCGTCACAGCGAATACGCTTGCCGCGTTTGCAATCTCGAGAAGTGCCAAGCCGGACTACAAGCAGATGCAAGCGTACGCCGACAAGGCTCTCGCGATCAAGCCGAACGACGCGCAAGCGAATTTCGCCGAAGGGATAGCGCTAACCGGACAATGGACGGCGAGTCACAACGACGATATGAAGAAAAGCGCTGCCGCAGCGCTCGACAAGGCCGACCAGCAGGCCAAGGCAGAGGGCAACGAAGCGCTCTCGCTACAGATCGAAACGTTCGTCAAGAAGTATCTCAACGCCACGCCTGCCTCTGGGTCGGGCGGCGGCGGCTAATAATATTAGTAGGACTTTCGGCGGGGGAGGCCAATGGCTCGCCCTCACGGGGCGGGGGACCGCCGCAGCATCGTCTAGTGGAGGGGTCGTAGTACACCGTGTTTTCCGGATTTATGAGTCTCATGCAGCAGGGCGGCTGGGACATGTGGCTGCTCTTGCTTATCTCGATCGTCGGCCTTGCGGTCGTCATCGAACGTCTAGTCTTTTTCCAAACGCAGCACTCCGATACGAAGGGGCTTCTGCGACAGATCGGTACGAAGGTCTCGGCCGACGATCTCAACGGAGCGATCGAGATCTGTAGGAAGAACCGCGGCATGCTGCCGCGCATTCTCGAATTCGGCCTTCGCCGCGGCGAGAAAAATCGCGCCGACATCACCGACGCGCTTTCGATCGCGCTGATGGAGCATCTGAACTCGTTGGAGCGCAATCTCGCGATCATCGGTACGATCGCCGTCATCGCGCCCTTCGTCGGTCTCTTCGGAACGGTTCTCGGCATCATCCGAGCCTTCCAAGACATCGCGCTAAAGGGCAACTCGACGCCGGCCGTCGTTGCCGCGGGCGTTTCCGAAGCGCTGATCACTACCGCTACCGGTCTGATCATCGCGGTCATCGCGGTCGTGTTCTTCAACTTCTTCAAGTCGCGGATAAAGAACTATAACCAAGAGATGATCGTGGCCGCCAATCAGCTCGCCGAAATGCTGCACTTTCACAACACCGGCGCGCCGATTCCGACCGAGCTTTATCAGCCCTCGAAGGCCGGCGCCAAGTAAGGCGCGCGAGGCACTAACGTGTCACTGCTTTCGTCGCAGCAAGACCAGGAGGTGATGGCGGAAATCAATATCACGCCGTTCACCGACGTGCTGCTGGTACTGCTCATCATCTTCATGATTCTCGCCGCGCTGGTCGCCCCGCCGGGCTTCGAGAAAGAATTGCCCAATAAAAACCCCAATAGCTCGACGCAAAACAAGAACAAGAACGACATCGAAGTCGACGTCAACAACAAGGGCGTCATCTTCGTCGACGGCACGAAGACCGACGACGTCGGCATCTATCGCGTGATGTACGACGCGTCCAAGAAAAAGCCGCGCCATCACGTCGCCATCATCGCCGACGCGAAGGCGCCGTACGGTATTATCATCCGAATTCTCGACGCAGCCAAACAGGCCGGTTTGGAAGACGTCGGCTTCGTTACGTCGTAGGGTGGAGGATAGATAGACGTGGCCGTTTCAACTGGTGGCGGCGAAGATGAGGTAATGTCCACGATCAACATCACGCCGTTTACGGACGTGCTGTTGGTTCTGCTGATCATCTTCATCATTTTGGCATCGGTCACGAAAGAACCGAAGTTGCCCGACGCCTACAATAAAGACAAGGTTCAGCCGTCGCAGATCGTCGTCATCGTTGACGAGCACGATCACGTGCAGATCGGATCGAATCAGGTCGAGATCCGCGACGCAAAGGCCGCCTTCGCGCAGCTTCAGGACGCCACCGATCACAAGTTCAAGAGTGTGATCGTCAAAGCCGATCCGAAAGCGAGCTATGGCGTGATTCTGCAGGTGATGGACGCCGCGAAACAGGTCGACCTTACCGACTTCGGTCTGGCCAATCACGTCGAGGGCACGCCCCAAGGTGTAACCCAATAACTCATGGCAAAACGCGGCGGCTTCATCACCTCCGGTCAACAGGTTCGCAGCTTCCTCGGCTGGGGATTTATCATTGCGATCGTCGCGCATCTTGCGGTCGCATCGGTCTTCCCGAACATTAACAAGCACGCCGAAGAACAACAGACCGAACAAGTGACCATGTCCAAGATCCATAAGGTCGTGGTCCACACGCCGCCGCCGCCGACGCCCACACCGCCGCCGACGCCGACGCCGGCGCCGCACGCCACGCAGCCGCCCAAGCAGCAGGTGCCGCAGCCGAAGCTCAAGGTCAACGTCGTTCATCAAACCAGCACGAACAAGTCAACCGGCTCGACTGAAAATACGTACTCGGCGCCGGCTAACGGCAGCGAGAACGGCGCGCCGCAAGGCTCGGGTACCGCCAAACCGGCGGCCGGACCGGTCGGAACGCCGAAACCTGCGTGCGCCAATCCCAACGTCGAGGCGACGGTGACCAACCCGGTACAGCCCGACTATCCGGAATCCGCTAAGGACCTTGGCTTGGGTGCGGTGACGGTTGAAGTCGAAGTGACCGTAGGGCCGAGTGGAAATCTTATTGGGGTAAAAGTTTATAAAAGCTCGAGCAACATGGCGATCGACCAGGCGGCGCTCCGTGCAGCGCGCGAATCGACCTATTCGCCCAAGCTCGTCGACTGCAGTCCGACCACCGGCGATTACCTCTTCCGCGCCGACTTCCAGCCCGACTAGGGCTTCCCGGGACCTCCCAGCGTGATCTTCGGCCGGCGCATGTCGCGTCTGCTGTTGGTTGCCTTCGCGCTCTCGCTGCTGGTGCACCTGATCGTCGCGATCGCCATGCATCCGCCGATCCCAACTTCGCAAAGCCAGGCCGAGGTCGTTTCGATCGAGCACCGGCCGGCCTCGATTGCGATGACGAAGATACCGACACCGCCGCCTCCGCCGCGTCCGCGCCGCACGCCATCGACGCTGCCGCAAAACTCGGCAAAGCCGTCCGTGAGCACCGGCCCCGGGGCCGGCCCGGGCGGGTCGGGTCCGGCAACGCCTGCTCCCGTCGTCGCGGCGACCGTCGCGCCGAGTGCTACGCCGGCTTCGGGCTGCCCGTCGCCCAATGCCCAAGCCGCCGTCGTAACGACGCCCTCACCGCCGGACATTGCGCCCGACGCGCGTGCCGCCGGTACCAGCGGAACGGCGTTGGTGCGCGTCGATCTCGATACCGCGGGCAGCGTCGTCCGGACCAGCGTGGCGCAGAGCACCGGCAACACGTCACTCGATTTGGTCGCCGTTTCGATGGCGCGCGACGCTCGTTACTCACCGGCGCTTCACGACTGCAAGCCAATTGCGGCGGCCTACGACTTCAGCGTCAAGTTCTTCGCGTGGTGAAGGCGGTGGAAGCTCGGCGGGATAACGCAGCGCGGTGACCTTCTTTCAAGCGATGGTCCTCGCGCTCTTGCAGGGCGTCAGCGAGCTCTTCCCGATCTCGAGCCTCGGCCACACGATTTTGATTCCGGCCGCCCTGCAGTGGAAGAACATCGACCGCTCCAACCCATCGTTTCTGGCGTTCGTCGTCGTGCTGCATATCGGCACGGCGTTGGCGCTGGTGGTCTTTTACCGTAAGGAGTGGGCGGCTATCGTTCGCGCGCTGTTTGCCAGCATCGTTCGCGGCAAGACGAGCGACGATCGAGACGAGCGCATCGGGTGGCGGCTGGTCATCGGAACGATCCCCGTTGGAATTCTCGGCGTCATCTTTGAGGTACCGGTGCGCAAGCTCTTCGGATCGCCCGCGCCGGCGGCGCTCTTCTTGATGGCTAACGGCTTGCTGATGTTCCTTGGTGAGTTCTTGCGGCGCCGTCAGCACGCGTCGGGCGCTGCCTACAAGCCGATCGAGGCGCTCGGGTATCCCGCCAGCGTGGCAATCGGTTTCGCGCAATCGTTCGCGCTGCTTCCCGGCATCTCGCGTTCGGGCATCTCGATGGTTGCCGGATTGCTCTGCGACCTCGACCACGAAAATGCCGCGCGCTACTCGTTCCTGTTGGCGACGCCGGTCATCCTCGCCGCCGGCTTGCTCGAGATTCCCAAGCTCTTTGCTCCGGGCGCGCATCTCGTTCTGATTCAGGCAATACTCGGCGGAATTGCGGCCGGGATTGCCGCATATCTTTCCGTCGCCTTTTTGACGCGATACTTCCGTTCGAACGATCTGCGCCCGTTCGGCTGGTACTGCGTCGTCGTGGGTGCGATTTTCTTTCTCCTAGCGCGCAAAGGAGTCATTACATGAGAGTCATCGCGATCTTTCTGGCCATCGTCTTGTTCGTTCTGGGTATTCTCTACGGGCTAGGGAAGGTCAACGCATTCACGGAGTCCGGCGCGCAGCATCCGCACCATGTGACGCACATGGTCGTGCTTTGGGCGCTCGCTCTCTTGTGCGTGATCTGGGCGAGGTTCCAAAGCGCACCTCGCCGATGAAGCCGGCTCGATGAAGCTCACGCATATCGCTCCCGACGGCAGCCTCGCAATGGTCGACGTTTCCGCTAAGAACCCCACGCTCCGGTTTGCTCGTGCCGAAGCATTAATCGCAATGAACGACACGGCCCGCGCGGCCTTGCGCGAGGCCACGCTGGCAAAAGGCGATGCCTTCGTCAGCGCGCAGATCGCCGGCATCATGGCCGCAAAGCAAACCGCAGCCCTCATTCCGCTGGCACATCCGCTCCCGCTGTCGAGCGTCGACGTGCGTTTTGATTGGTGCGACGATGGCCGCCTGCGCGTGGAGGCCGAGGCGCGCACGACCGCGCCGACCGGGGTGGAGATGGAGGCAATGGTTGCGGCATCGATTGCCGCCCTGACGATTTACGACATGGCCAAGGCGCTCGACAAAGGAATTGTCATCAGCACGGTGCGGCTGCTCGAGAAGAGCGGCGGCAAGAGCGGCCCGTGGCGCGCGCAATGAGTTTTCGCGTGGCCCTCATCGTACTCTCGGATCGGGCCGCCTCGGGCGAGCGTGCCGACGAGTGCATTCCGGTGATGAAGGAGCGTTTGGGCGGCGCGTACGAGGTCGTGCGCGAACGCGTGCTGCCCGACGATGCGGCGGCTCTGCAGGCCGAGTTGATCGAGCTCGCCGATTCACGGTCGGCCGATCTGGTGCTGACCAGCGGCGGCACGGGACTGGCTCCGCGCGATCGCACCCCGCAAGCCACGGCTGCGGTTCTCGATTATGAAGTGCCCGGCATCCCGGAGGCAATTCGGGCGGCATCAGTCGCCCACATCAAGAGCGCGATGTTATCGCGAGGGCTTGCCGGCGTGCGCGATCGCACGCTGATCCTCAATCTGCCCGGCAGTCCTCGCGCGGTCGCCGAGTGCTTGGACGTGGTGATGCCGGTTCTTCCTCACGCGCTCGAGCTGCTCTCGGATCGGGTGGACGACGGATGAACGTTATCTCGAGCTTCCGCGCCGCACAAGCCTACCTTTTGGAAACGATCGACGAGAGCGTTTCGCGCCGCACCTCGTACAAACTCGATCGCATGCGGGCGTTTCTGCACGAGCTCGGCGACCCGCAAGCTGCCTATCCCACCATTCACGTCGGCGGCACCAGCGGTAAGGGCTCCACGGCGACGATGATCGCCGCGGCGTTGCGCGGCGCCGGTAAACGTACCGGACTTCACACCAAACCGCATCTGCGATCGATGACCGAGCGCGCGCGCATCGACGGCGAAGCGATATCGCCGGAGCGTTTCGCCTCGGTGCTCGACCGGATGATGCCGGCGATCGAACGGACGGCCGCGCAACATGGACGGCCGACCTACTACGAAACGCTTTTGGCGCTCGCATTTGCCTACTTCGCCGAAGAGCGCGTGGACGTCGGCGTGATCGAAGTCGGATTGGGCGGCCGGCTCGACGGAACGAACGTCCTGCATCCGGCCGTTGCCGCAATTACGTCGGTCGGCTACGACCACACCGACGTACTGGGCACGACGCTCGAGGCAATCGCGCGTGAGAAGGCCGGCATTGCTAAGCGCGGCGTGCCGCTGGTCGTCGCACCGGTGCCGCCCGCCGCGCGTGACGTGATCGTCCGTTACGCCGCCGAGGTAGGCGCGCCGGTCATCCATGCCGGCGACGTCGTGCGGGTCGAGTCCGAAGCGCCCGAGCCGGCGAGGCGCCAAACGCTCGTGCTACGAACGGCGACGAGCGTCTACCGCCTAACCCTGCCGGTGCTGGGGATCTTTCAACGCGTCAACGCCGCCACCGCGATCGCCGTCTTGGAACAGCTCGCTCCCGAACTGCGGCCGGCGGCGGACGCCGTTGCGCGCGGACTCGCGAATTTGGAGATCCCCGGTCGGATGGAGCTTTTTTCCGGCACGCCCGCCGTGCTCTTCGACATCGCGCACAACGCGGAGAAAGCGGAGTCGCTGGTCGCTTCGTTGCGTGAAAGCTTCGCCGGGCGACGCGTGCACTACGTGGTCGCCATTAGCGAGAGTAAAGACGCACGTTCGATTCTCGAAATCTTGGCCGGCGTGCCGGCGACGTTTACGTTTACGTCGTTCACCGTTTCCGGACGTCGCGCCATGGCTCCGGGACGCTTAGCGACGATGGCCGAGTCGCTCGGGCGCTGGGGCCGCGCGATCGACGATCCGGTCGAAGCCTTCACCGTCGCACGACGAACCGCTGCCTTCGAAGACGTCATCGTCGTGACCGGGTCGACGTTCGTCGTCGCGGCCTTACGCGAATGGTTCGCACCGACCGCCGTTTAGACCGCGGCGCGCTCGAGGTGCGAGGCGCGCGCCTCGTTTGGGGTTTCCGAACCTACGTCGTCGCCATCGTAAATGTTACCCCGGACTCGTTCTCCGGCGACGGAATCGAAGACGCGCAAGGGGCCGCTTCGCACGCCGTCCAGCAGTGGTCGTTGGGTGCCGATCTGTTGGATTTCGGCGGCGAGTCGACGCGCCCCGGACATCGGCGCATTGACGACGAGGTCGAGATCGCACGCGTCGTTCCGGCAATTCGCGCGACGCGCGCGCTCTTGCCGGGGGCCCCGATCTCTATTGACACATATAAGCCCGTTGTTGCCCGAGCGGCTCACGCGGCAGGCGCCGACGTCGTCAACTCGGTGTGGGGATGTTCCGACGATCTGCTCGCAACCGCCGCCGAGCTGGGCATGCCGATGGTCGCGATGCACAACCAAGAGGGAACGCACTACGACGGAGGCGTGGTCGACGCGGTCTTGACTTACCTGGAAGCCTGTGCGGAGCGCGCGATGCGCCACGGCATCGCACCGGAACGAATCGTGCTCGACCCCGGCATCGGCTTCGGGAAGGATGCCGGGCAGAATCTCGCCGTGCTCAGGTCGCTCGATCGCTTTGCCGCACTGGGCTTTCCTACGATGCTCGGTGCCTCGCGCAAGTCGACGCTCGGAAAACTGACCGGACGCGAACCGCAGGAGCGAGTCTTTGCGACGGCGGCGACTACGGCGTTGGCGGTAAGCGCCGGAATGGATATGGTTCGCGTGCACGACGTTGCGGCGGCTCGCGATGTAGTGGCGGTCAGCGACGCCATCGTTCGCGGCTGGCGACCGGACGGATGGACCGCATAGTACTGCGCGGCGTGCGCGCCTACGGGCGGCACGGCGCGCGTCCGGGCGAGCGCGACAACCCTCAAGCCTTCGACATCGACGTCACGGCTGAGATCGATCTGCGCGCCGCGCAAGCAAGCGACGAGCTCTCCGATACGCTCGATTATTCGGATCTGCACGCCCGTCTCGTGGAGATCGTCGCCTCCACGTCGCACGCACTTCTCGAACGTCTGGCAGGCGATTTGCTGGCTGCACTCTTCGCCGACGAGCGCATCGTTCGCGCCGAGATCTCCATCGCAAAACCCGGTATTCTCGACGGTGCGACGCCGTCGGTAATGCTGCGGCGCACGAACCCCGGTTACAATCCGCGATGAGCCCGCATCGCGCCTACGTCGGCGTCGGAACGAATCTCGGCGATCGCGAACGTAACGTCGAAGGCGCGCTCGAGGCGTTGAGCGATCTGGGAACGATCGCTGCGGTTTCAACGCTCTATCGAACGGCGCCGTGGGGCAAGACCGATCAGCCGTGGTTTCTCAACGGCGTCGTCGCGCTCGAAACGCAGCACGCTCCACGCGACCTGCTCGACGCTCTCAGGGCGATCGAGCGCCGTCTGGGAAGAACGGAGGGCGAACGGTGGGGTCCGCGCGTCATCGATCTCGACCTGCTGGTGTACGACGACCGCGCAATCGACGAGCCTGGATTACGGGTGCCGCACCCGCATTTACACGAGCGCGCCTTTGTACTCGTTCCGTTAGCCGAGCTCGACGAGCGCTTTGCCGCGCAACGCGATGCGCTCGAGAAATCCCAACTCGACGCCGTCGCGTCCTACGCGCGTCCCAGGTGCGCTCCCGCGCCGCGCGAAAGCGTCCTGCCGATGCTCGAGAATGGATTGAGGCCGCTCGCCGCGCGGATTGAAGCCCTCGCGGAGTTTCTTGCCGGCGGCGATGCCGTACGCGTGCGCATCGCTCGCGGCGACGAAGAGGTCGAGATCGTGCGCCGTCAACCGAGGGCCATGGAGGGAACGCCCGGGGCATACGCGCAGGCCGAGGCAGCGCCGCAACGAGTCGATACCATCAACGCCGACCTCGTTGGAATCTTCCATGTTGCGCGGCCGGCCCCGGTTGAAGGCGAAGCGTTCGACGCCGACCGGGAGCTGGGGTACATTGAAGCGCTCGGCATTCGCACGGCCGTGCATCCCATGGGATCTGGCCGCCTGCTTTCCATCGCCGTGCGCGACGGCGCACCGGTCGAATACGGCCAACCGCTCTTTTTAGTGGCGCGCGGATAAGCGCGAAGAGGTAAAGACAAATTTTTCGTAAGGTACTGATCGCCAACCGAGGCGAGATCGCGCTGCGAATCAATCGCGCCTGTCAGGAACTCGGCGTCGCGACGGTAGCAATCTTCTCCGAAGCGGATCGCGAATCGCTGCACGTGCGACAGGCCGACGAAGCCTTTTGCGTCGGGCCCGGGCCGGCGGGACGCTCCTATCTCAACATTCCGAACATTATCTCGACCGCCCTGATCACCAACTGCGACGCCGTTCACCCCGGTTACGGATTCTTGGCCGAAAACGCGCGATTCGCCGAGATTTGCAACGACCATGGATTGACCTTCATCGGTCCTAAGCCATCGGTCATCGCGCAGATGGGCGACAAGGCAACGGCGAAGCGCATGATAAAAGAAGCGGGCGTCGCAACCACGCCGGGAACCGACGTGCTGGCATCGGTCGACGAAGCTTATGCGGCTGCCGAGTCGATCGGCTATCCCGTGATGATCAAAGCTACGGCGGGAGGCGGCGGTCGCGGGATGCGCGTCGTCGGCGATGCCGGCGAACTACCGCGGGCGTTTGCGGGCGCGACTGCGGAAGCCGAAGCGAGCTTCAAAGACGGGCGCGTTTATATGGAAAAGTTGGTACGCTCGCCCCGCCACATCGAGGTTCAAGTGCTCGGCGACGGTTTCGGCAATATCGTTCACTTGGGCGAGCGCGATTGCTCGGTGCAGAAGCCGGCACATCAGAAAATCGTCGAAGAGACGCCGGCTCCGAATCTCGCGCCGACTACCCGGGCCGCTCTGCACGAGATGGCGTTACGCGCTTGCCGCCACGTGGGATACACCAACGCCGGAACGCTCGAGTTCCTCGTCGTCGGCGACGAGGCGTACTTCATGGAGATGAACACGCGAATTCAGGTCGAGCACCCGGTTACCGAGATGGTGTACAACATCGATCTGGTCAAGGAGCAGATCCGCGTCGCGGCGGGGGAGCCGCTCGGATACGAACAGCGCGATCTTGTGTCGCGCGGCCACGCGATCGAATGCCGTATCAACGCCGAGGATCCGCACAATAACTTTGCCCCGGCTGCAGGGCTGGTCTCCAAGATCGTCTTTCCCGGCGGACCGGGCATTCGCGTCGACACGCACCTCTATGCCGGCGCGGTAATTCCGCCTTACTACGACTCGCTGATCGCCAAGGTCGTCGCCTTCGGGGATACCCGCGAGGTGGCGATCGCGCGAATGGAACGGGCGCTGCGTGAAACGCTGGTGGAGGGCGTCAGTACTACCATCGGACTATGCTTGGAGATTCTGTCCGATCCGTCGTTCCGTTCCGGCCACTACGACATCGAGTTTCTTCCCCAGCGGCTCTCCGCGATGACGTCGTGAATGCGCGGCGGCTGGCTCGCGAGCAGGCCCTGATGGTGCTCTACTCGGTGGTCGTGGGCAACCGCGAGCCGAAAGACGCGCTGCGCGAGGTCGTCGGCGCCGAGGCGAGCAGCGATCAGCGCAAGTTCGTCGAGGAGCTGACGCTCGGCACGCTCGGCTACGCGCCACAAGCCGACCTCGTCGTCGGCCCGCTGCTGGAAGGATGGACTATCGAGCGCCTTCCGACGATCGACCGGCTGTTACTGGAAATGGCGACGTTCGAGCTGCACTGCCGTCCGGAGACGCCGAAGGCCGTGGCTATTAACGAAGCCGTCTCGCTTGCCAAACGCTTTTCAACCGAGGAATCGGGGCGCTTTGTCAACGGCGTCTTGAGCGCGGTGGCCAATGCCAGGGCGTAAGCGCCGCCGTAGCGGCTGGGGGCGCTTCTGGCGCGGCTTCCTTGTTGTCGTATTCTTAGTGGCGCTCTTCAGCGTCGGAGCGATCGCCGGAATCGTCACGTCGTATGGACGTAATCTTCCGGACATCAGCCGCATGGCAGATTATCAGCCGGCAAGTACGACGCGCATCTTCGCGCGCGACGGCACGCAGCTGGCCTCGGTCTATCGCGAGAATCGCGTATTCGTTCCGATCGGGCGCATTCCGCCCGTCGTGCGGAATGCGTTCGTCGCCAACGAGGATCATAATTTCTATCGTCATCATGGCGTCGATTTCGTCAGCATAGTTCGCGCCGCGTTCGCCGACGTAACCCATCAGCAGTTTCAAGGCGCCTCGACGATCACGCAGCAGCTCGCTCGCCGGCTCTTTCTCAACGATCAGGTCTCGCTCTCTCGCAAAGTGCAAGAGGCACTGCTCGCCATGGAGATCGAGCGCTACTACACCAAGGACGAAATCCTCGAACGCTATCTCAACATCATCTATCTCGGCGCCGGAGCATACGGCGTTGACGCTGCCGCGCACACGTACTTCGGGCGCGGTGTCGACAAGCTGACGGTGGCCCAAGCGGCAATGCTCGCCGGCGTCGTTGCGGCGCCGTCGGACTACTCGCCGTTTGCCAATCTTCCGCTGGCCCGCGACCGCGAGCGACACGTGCTCGACCGAATGGTCGAGAGCGGCTATATTACCTCGGCGCAAGCCGATGCCGCCTACGAGGGTCCGCTCGATTTGATCGCGCCGCGCCTGACGGGACTGCAAGGCTATCGTTATCCGTACTTCACCACATACGCGATCGCGCGCCTCGAGCAGATCTTCGGCCGCAATGCTGTCGAGGAGGGCGGGTTGCAGGTCTACACGTCGCTCGACCAGCGCATGCAGGACGAGGCGCAAGAAGCGGTGACCTGGGGCGTCAACCAGGCCGTTGGCGAGGGAATCGGCGCGCACCAGGCGGCCTTGGTGGCCCTGCGCCCGTCGACCGGTGAGATTTTGGCGATGGTTGGTGGAACCGGATTTACGCTGCGCAATCAGTTCAACCGTGCGTGGCAAGCGCACCGGCAGCCCGGTTCGTCGTTCAAAATCTACGATTACACCGCGGCTATCGATACCGGCATGACCGCCGCGACGATTATTGACGATACTCCGGTCAGCTATCCGATGGGCGACGGAACGCACTGGACGCCGATGGACGACGACAACAGCTATATGGGCGCGATCACTCTACGCGAAGCGCTGACCATGTCGCGAAATATCGTCGCGGTGAAGATCGCAGAGCGCGTCGGCTTAGACAAGGTCATCGACTACGCGCACCGCATGGGCGTGACGGCGCCGCTGGAGGCAAACCTTTCGCTTGCGCTCGGATCTTCGGGCGTTTCGGTTTTGGATCAAGCGGCCGGTTTTGGGACGATCGCCAACCAGGGACTGCACATCGATCCGACGCCGTTTCGCACGATCAAAGATTCGCTCGGCAACGTCGTGCTCGACAATCGCGTACCGCAGGAGACCGACGTGGTCAGCGCCGGCACCGCCTACATCGTCACGTCTATGCTCCAAGACGTCATCGCCCGCGGCACAGGGTATCCTAACGCCGTCCTCGGCCGTCCGGCGGCCGGCAAGACCGGTACGACCTCGAGCTTCCGCGATGCGTGGTTCGTAGGATTCACTCCCGACTTGGTCGCGGCCGTCTGGCTCGGCAACGACGACTACACACCGATGAATGAATCCTACGGCGGCAACATTCCGGCACGAATTTGGGCGCGCTTCATGAAGGCCGCGTTGGCCGGCACGCCGCCGCACGAATTCCCGTTCCCGCTCGACGAAGTCGAAAAAGTTGCCGGCTGTGGGCGCGGTAGCGAATATTATCTCAAGGGAACCGAATCGCAATCCGGCTGCGGCTCGATGGATCCGTACGGCTCTCAAGACCGGACCGTGGATACGGCCGGTGCGGTGCAGCCGACCGTGCCGCCCGCCGACGCGATGCCTCCCGACGAGCTGCCAACGCTGCCGCCTTCACCGAGTCCGTTGCCGTCGCCCTCAGCGACCGATTCCGAATCGCCCTCACCGCGCCGTTGAATATCTACACCGTCGGAGAGTTTTCAGCGCGCATGCACGGCGTGTTCGACCGCGTGCGCGCCTTCGACTCAATCGCGGTGAGCGGCGAAGTCTCGGAGTGGTCGGAGAGAAATAACACCGTATACTTTACCCTCAAGGACGAGCGCGCGGTCTTACAATGCGTCGCTTATTCCAGCCGCGCGCAGAAGTTTCCGAACATCGGGCCCGGTTCGGCCATTATCGCGCAAGGACGCGTGCGCGTCGCCGAGTGGCGCAGCCGCTACGAGTTGTTGGTCGAAAGCGTAAGGCTCACCGGCATCGGCGAGCTCTTTCGTCAGTACGAAGAGTTAAAGGAGCGCTTTCGCCGGCTCGGATACTTCGATCGCGAACACAAGCTGCCGATTCCGGCTTTTCCGCGCGTCGTCGGGCTCGTTTCGGCGAACGGAAAGGGCGCCGAAGATTTTCTGACGACGCTTCAAGAACGCGCGCCGCAAGTGCGTATCGAGTTCATTCAAACTCGCGTTCAGGGTCTGGGTGCCGACGTCGAAATCGCCGAAGCGCTCGACCGTGCGGCACGGGTGTGCCCCGACGTCATCGTCTTGGCGCGCGGCGGCGGTTCGTACGAAGATCTTTTTCCCTTTAACTGCGAGCCGGTGGTGCGCGCCGTATGGCGGTGCACGACGCCGATCATCACGGCCATCGGGCACACGGCCGACCACCATTTGGCCGACGAGGTTTCGGACTACGTTTGTGAGACGCCCTCGAACGCGGCACAATTTATCGCCAGCTTGTGGCAGCGCGGGGGCGAGCGGCTAGCGCGCCTGACGCTCCAACTCGACCGCGAGATCGGCAGCATTGCCGGGAGCGCGGGTGGGCGCGGCGACAAGCTCGACGAGGCATTGTCAAACGCCGGGCAGCGCATGCTGCTCGACCGGCGCCGCCGGCTTGAAGGCTTGCAGCGAATGCTCGACGTGCAGAATCCGGCGTTGCAGCTGGCGCGGCGCGGCGAGCGCCTGACACGGCTGCAGACCATGTTGACGGCGTGGCCCACGCATGCGTTGGCGCGCTGGCGCGGTTCGGTCGACATCCGCAGCGAACGCGTCGGCGCCGTGGGCAGCCGGACTCTGGAACATCGTGGAAATCTGCTAACGCTCGCGCGGAGTAAGCTGGATTCGTCCGATCCGCGCAAGCCGCTCGAGCGCGGCTATGCCATCGTTTCGTTGAAGGGTCGCGCACTGCGCGACGCGCACGAGGCAGCGCGCGGGGATGAAATCGAAGCCCGGCTCTTTCACGGGAGCCTAACTGCCCGAGTCGAAAGCATCGGAGCCGATGAAAAACGCAGCGCCGAAGACCTTTGAAGAAAAGCTCGATCGGATCGACGCGATCGTCAAGGAGCTCGAAAGCGGCCGCACGGAGCTCGAGCGTGCCATCGAGCTTTTCAAAGAAGGCAAAACGCTGAGCCGCGAGTGCGAGGCGATGCTCAAGAGCGCGCAAGCGCAGATCGATACCGCGATGTCGGGCGGCGACGCGGCGGCTCAAAACGGCGCACCCGAAGATCTCTCCGACGAACTTCCTTTTTAAAAAGCCCCCAGTTCGATAAGCCACGGTCGACGTGTATGTGATTCGGAACTCAATCAGGCGCTTTGCTTGGTGAAACTCCGGCTCGACGACGTCGTTGCCGATCGCAACGGCATCACGCGGTCGCAAGCTCGCAGCCTGATCATGGAAGGGCGCGTGCGCGTCGGAGGCATTGTGGCAACGAAGCCGGGGCAAAACGTCGCGCCGCTGGCCGCGATCGAGATCGAGCGGCCGCGCCGGTTCGTTAGCCGCGGCGGGGAGAAGCTCGAACACGCCCTGGCCGAATTCCAGCTCGACGTGGCCGGTAACGAAGCGCTCGACGTCGGCGCTTCTACCGGCGGCTTCACCGATTGCCTCCTACAGCGCGGCGCGCGCAGCGTGACGGCCGTCGACGTAGGTTACGGACAGCTGGATTGGCGGCTGCGCAACGATCCGCGCGTACGCGTTCTCGAACGGACCAACTTCCGGCTGCTTCCCAACGATGCGTTCTCCGACGGGTTCGACCTTATCGTTATTGACGCGTCGTTTATCTCACTACGAACGATGCTTAAGCGCGCCATCGCGTATTTGCGCGAGGGCGGATCGATCGTCGCGCTGGTCAAGCCGCAGTTCGAAGCGGGCCGGGAGCGAGTGGGTGGCGGCGGGGTGGTTCGCGACCCCGCGACGCACCGCGCGGTGCTGCGGGAGGTGCGCCAGGGTGCGGCGCTGCTGGGCCTGGTCGCGGTCGGCCTGACCGCGTCCCCATTGCGCGGGCCGGCGGGAAACCGTGAGTTCTTGATGCTCTTGCGACGGGAAGGAATACCGTTGGAAGACGCACGACTCGACGCAGTCGTTGACGAAGAGGGTGGATCATGACGGCGCTGCCGGCACTCGAAAAGAAGGTCATCGCGCTATACGTCGATACGACCCGCGAGCACGCGCGCTCGATTGCGAGCCGGGTTGCGGGCGATTTTCGTGCCGGCGGATTCGACGTGGTCGATCCGGCCGCCGCGCCGGCCGCAGCGCTGCTCGTCACCGTCGGCGGCGACGGCACGCTGCTGCGCGCGGCGCGAGTCGCGGTCGAACACGATCTTCCGCTGCTCGGCGTCAACACCGGCCGCTTGGGATTCCTGACCGAGCTCGACGAGGACGACCCGCGTCTTTCGGACCTGCCGTCGCTGGTCGCGCGAGGTCTTTTCATTGACGAGCGGACCGCGCTTGAGGCCGAGTATAACGGACAGCGCTACTTCGCGCTCAACGACGTAGTGGTGCGTAAGGGCGAGTTCTCGCGCATCGTCCCTTTCGGGCTGCGCGTTGACGACGGCGCGGTAACGCGCATCGCTGCCGATGGAATCTGCGTTGCGACGCCGACCGGGTCGACGGCCTACTTTCTTTCCGCCGGCGGGTCGTTGATCGCGCCGAGCGTCGAGGCATTCGGCGTCGTGCCGCTGTTGCCGCACACGCTCTTCTCGCGGCCCTTGATCGTGCCGACCGCTTCGCTCATAGAAATCACCAGCGACGAAGAGAGCGCGCAGGCGCACCTGGAGTGTGACGGCGACGTGGTCAGCGAGGTTGCCCCGAGTTCCTGCGTCGCGATTCGGCGACATCCCAAACGCGTCCACTTCGCGCGTACGGCGCCGCTGCATTTCTTGGAACGCCTGGAAGCCAAGATGCTGTGGGGCGTTTCTTTCAAAGATCCCCGCCGCTAAGGAACCGATCGTGCTGCGCCGGCTCGAGATCGAAGATTACGGTCTGATCGCCCGCGCCGACGTGGAGTTCGCCGAGGGCGCGACGATTTTCACCGGCGAGACCGGTTCCGGTAAGACGATGCTGCTCGGAGCACTCGAGTTTGCGCTGGGGGCGCGTGGGGGAAGCGACGTCGTGCGGCGCGGTGCGCGCAAGGCGAGCGTGACCGTAACGTTCGAACCGGACGAGACGCTGCGCGCGCGTTTGGCGGAGGCCGGCTTCGAGCTCGATGAGGGTGAAGCGGGCAGCATCGTGCGCGAAGTGAACGAATCGGGGCGTTCGACGCTGCGCATCAACGGGCGCGCATCGGCCGCGGCATACGTACGCGAGATCGGCGACGCCGTCGCCGAGATCGTCGGACAGCACGAAGCCCAACGATTGTTATCGCCCGGCTACCATCTCGAACTGCTCGACCGCTTTGCCGGTGAGAAAGCATTGCGGCTCGGCAACGAGGTTTTTGCGGCGCACGCGCAGCTCGAACGAGCGCGCGAAGCATTGGAGCAGCTCGCCACCGAGGAAGATGCCGCGCGGCAACGCTACGACGACGCTGCATTTGCGGTGCGCGAAATCGACGAAGCCAAGCTCGAGCCGGGCGAGATCGAGCGGCTGAACGAACGCCGCGGCTACCTCGACAACGTCGAGCGAATCGCCACCGCGCTCAACGGCGCGCGCGAAGCGCTCGCCGGTGACGAAGGCGGGGCCACCGCCTCGCTCGGCGCGGCGAGCGCCGCGTTATCGGCGGTAGCGAAGTTCGCCGGCGATTTGCGCGAAATGGCCGAGCGCACCGCGACGCTTCAGGGCGAGGCCGGCGACCTTTCCGCCGACGTGGCGCGGGCGCTGGAATCGGCCGAGTACGAGCCGGCGGAACTCGAAGCGGTCAACGCGCGGCTCGAGCGGTTGGAACGACTGCAGCGAAAGTACGGCGACTCGCTCGAAGGGGTGCTCGCCCATGCCGCCCGGGCGCGGCGCATCGTCGACGAGTACGAGAATCGAGATCGCTTTCTCGCGCAGCATCGCGCAGAGCTGGAGGCGGCAAGGCGCGAGTTGGAGCGCGCCGCAGGGGCGTTGAGCGCCTTGCGGCGCAAAGCCGCGCGAGCCCTGAGCGAGCGCGTGCGCGCCGAGTTCGGTGAGATCGCGCTAGGTTCGGGAGTTTTCGAAATCAAGTTCGAGGCGCTGGCCCAGATCGGTGCACGTGGCGCGGAACGTGTCGATTTTCTCTTTGCGGCTAACGCGGGCGAGACGGCACGCGCGCTCGCCCGCGTGGCGTCGGGCGGCGAGCTATCGCGCGTGCTGCTGGCGCTCGTCGTGGCGTTAGCGCAAGTGCGCGATGCGGGCGGGGCGCTGGTTTTCGACGAGATCGACGCCGGCATCGGGGGCGCGACCGCGACTGCGGTCGGCGCGCGCGTCGGCGAGCTGGCGGAACGCGAACAAGTCGTCTGCGTCACGCATTTGGCGCAGTTGGCGACGTGGGCCGACCGGCACTACGTTCTCGACAAGATCGAGCGCAAGAACGAAACGACGATTGCGGTCCGTGAGCTGCGCGGCGCCAAAGAACGCGAGGCCGAAATCGCGCGCATGCTCTCGGGCGAGCCGCACGAGATCGCGGTTCGCCACGCGCGCGCTCTGCTGCGGGCGGCGCAGAAGGCATAAGCGCCCTCCGATCCTATGGGATCTGATGTATCTTGAGCACGTTGGTGCCGCCCGAGCCGACCGGCATTCCGGTAGTGAAGGCGATGAGATCGCCCGAGTGTACTAATCCGGCGCGCACCATGTGTCGCTCGGTCATGTAAAGCAGAACGTCGAACGAAGCGTAGTGATCGATCAACAGCGATTCGGTCCCCCAGAGCAGCGCTAAACGGCGCGCGACGCGCTCGTCGGGCGTTAACGCGACGATGCGGGCCTGCGGGCGAAAAGCTGCGATGTGATGAGCGGTGTTGCCGGTCGTCGTCCCCGTGACGATAAATGGTGTGTGCAGTTCGGCGCTGGCGCGCGTCGCGGCTTCGGCAATTGAGGACGCGATCGTCGGCTCAATGTTCTCCAAGCGGCGGTCGCGCAGCGCCGCGTGCGGGTAGTGGTGCTCTACTTCTCGTGCAATGTTGGACATGGTGCGTACCGCTTCGGTCGGATAGGCGCCGATTGCGGTCTCGGCCGATAACATCACGGCGTCGGTCCCGTCGAGGATCGCGTTGGCAACGTCGGCCGCCTCGGCGCGCGTCGGGCGGGGCGAAGAGATCATCGACTCGAGCATCTGCGTGGCGGTGACGACCGGCTTGCTGGCGCGATTGCACTTTGCAATGATCTGTTTCTGCGCGATCGGTACCGTTTCGATCGGAATCTCGACGCCGAGGTCGCCGCGAGCTACCATGATGCCGTCGGCGGCTGCGATGATCGCGTCCAGCTCCATCAACGCCTCGTGCTTTTCGATCTTGGCGATGACCGGCACCCGCTTGTTGCGCCCGGACATGAACGCTTTGACGCGCTCGATGTCGGCGGCTGACCGCACGAACGAAACGGCGACATAGTCGACGTCCTGCTCCAACCCGAACGCCAGGTACTCAAGATCGCGCGGCGTCACCGAAGTGATGTTCAGCGGCCCGTCCGGATAGCTGATGCCTTGCGCCGGCCGCAGGTTACCGCCAAACTCCACCGTCGTTTCGATCTCGCTTGCGCTTTTGCCGACGATCTGCAAGACGATCTGGCCGTCTTGAAGGTAGAGACGCTTTCCGACCTCGACGTCGGCCGGAAGATTGGCGTAGTTGGTGCCGACACGCTCGACCGTTCCCTCGATCGGATCCGCAGTAATGATGAAACGCGCGCCGCGGTCCAGACGAATCGAGGTCGCTCCATCGGCCAGCGGGCCGGTGCGAACTTTGGGGCCGGGGAGATCCTGGAGAATCGCCGCGTGAATGCCGAGGTCGGCCGCGATCTGGCGCGCGCTGGCGATCACCGCGCCGTGCTCCTCGGGCGTGCCGTGCGAGAAGTTCACGCGCAGTACGTTGGCACCGCTGACGAAGAGCGAGCGGAGTACTGCGGGATCTCGCGAGGCGGGACCGACCGTTGCGACGATCTTCGTGCGTTTCTGAAGTATGGGTTCCATTGCGAGCGTTGGCTTTGTGCGTGAGCGGCGGCAGGCTCCTGCGCGCTTGCATCGCACTTAAGGCCTCACCGTGAAGTTCGAGCGCGATCCGAAGGACCGCCGCTACCCCGAGCGACTGGCGGGGAGCTTCCTCGCATCGCTGATTTTTCACGCCCTGCTCGCGCTGCTGCTCTTCTCGGTGCTCGTCAGCTCGTCCGAGCAAGGAGCGACCGAGAGCGTCCAAGGCGGCGAGGTAATAACGGTCGAGCGGACGTCGCCACTGGCCGTGACCAATCAGCCGGCGACGACGCACGCGGCGCCCCCCGCGCCGCACGTCCGGGTGATTGCACCGCTGCATCACGCACCGCTGGCGCAGCCGGAAGCCCAACGCCAGCCCGTAAATCGCCACGAGCTGGCCGTGGTCGCGCCGACCGCCCCGCCTAATCCGCGCCCGGTACCGCAGCAGACCCCGCAGCCCAATCCCCAGCCGACCGAGAACATCTTCGAAACGCAGCCTAGTAACGAGATTCCGGCCGCGCCGCTAAGCATTCCGACGGTGGGACCTGTCTCCGTTGCGGTTAAGCCGCCGCCGACGACTCAGCCATCGCCCGCACCGACCAGCGTGCCCTCGGCACGCCCGACCCAGCGTCCGCCCGAGCCGGTCGCGCGGGCCACTTCCCGCCCGACGCCGGCTCCCGTCCAGCCCAAAGCATCGCCGACCGCCGCGGCCGAAGCCCGCGCCACCGCCGCGCCAAGCGCGAGTCCCGCGCCGGCGGTGCGCGCGTCGGCGCCCCCCGCCGAACGCGCGGGCGTCCCGAACCCGAGTCCGACGAGCACCGCTGCGGTTGCCCGAACGCCGGGAAGGGCGCCGAGTCCTGGCCCCAGCGGCGGCCCCTCCCCGGGCCCGCACCCCGGAAACGCACCGAAGGGACCAGCCGCGCCGGCTCGCCCGGTCGAGATTCGCCCAACGCCGCCGGCGCCGCGCGTTACGCCGGCACCCAAATCGCAACAATCGTCGAACATCAACGCGAAGCTCCGCGCGATGATCCCGAACAATCCGGTTCACCCGACGACCAAGCAGTACACGATGAATTATTCGCTGCGTGGGAAGATCGAGCCGACCCCGCCGCCCGACGTGCTGGCCGCGACGAAGTACATGTACGAGGTCCAAGGCACCGGCAACGAGTCTCGCGTGAAGATGTGGGTGACGGGCGCGCGCAAGGCCGGCCCGACGACCATCTGCACCGGATGGCTGGTGCGCTATCCCGAGGCGATACGCGGCGGTTACGCCGATCCGGGGGGGCCGGCAAACGTGCAGAACCAGCAGCACTCCGCGCCGGCCAACGGCACGCAAATCGCCATTGGCGGCAACGGTCCGGCGCGCGCCCCGCTCAGTCCCTTCGATTCCGGTATCGCGCCGATCGTGGATGGGATGGTTTCTCAGCCGTGTGACGGGCGGCGTTTGGTGCCGTTCGTACCGTCGCCCGCTCCGTCGCCGTAACGCGCGGGCTTTCCCTCTTGCGTTTCGACCTTTGTCGCACTAGAATTTTGGTGTGCCGGAGCAACCGGCACGCTTCGTAAAAACGAAGGAGGGCGGTTGGAACCGCAAAGTCCACCGGGCCATCAGTGCCCGCGAGTGCGCGCCGAATAGCAGGCGCCCGAAGCGCCGACGCCGGCCGGACGATTTCCGGAGGCGCGCCGATCGCAGGATAGGAGAACAGGACGAGGGGCCGCGCCCACGTGGGGTTGCGGCCCGTCGTCGTTTTCGGTATCCTTGAGCCACTAGGAGCGTGGGCAGGTCCCGCGCTTCGTTGCTTCAAGCGAGATAACGAACCAATCGTGAACCCCGGACCGAACATCGCTGCCGCGTTCGAACGCGAGTTGGATGCCATCGCGCGCGACGCTTCCTTTGCCGGCCTAGAAATCGTGCAGTACCGAACGCGTTCGAGCCGAGGCACCATTGCGTTCAGCGTCATGATCGACCGCCCTGGGGGCGCCGATCTGGAGTTGTGCGAACGCGTCGCCGCGCGACTGAATACCAAGCTCGGCGAGCAGGAAGGCAACTACGCGCTCGAAGTCGAGTCGGCGGGCCTAGATCGTCCGCTGCTCCGTCCGGCCGATTACGAGCGTTTTGCCGGCAGTACGGTCCGCATCGTTACGACGTTGACGGTCGACGGCGGCAAGACGCACCGCGGTACGCTGCGCGGCTTGCGCGGCGAGGCGGTGGCGATCGAGAACGAACGTGGCGAGCTGCTGCTGCCGATAGCGACGATTAAATCGGCAAACTTGGAGTACGACCCGCGCGCCGACTTGCGGCGCGACAAGCTCTTACGGAAACAATCGAATGGCAACATTAGAAAACGCAACTGAAGATAAACTGATCGACGTACTGCAGTTCATCGCGCGCGAGCGAAACATCTCGTTCGAGATGCTGCTCGAGGCGTTGGAGGCGGCGTTGCTGACGGCGTACAAGCGGCATTTTGGAAGTGAGTCGAACGCCATCGTGATCGTCGACCGCCAAAGCGGCGCCTATCGCGTATTTCACCGGCGCTCGGTAGTCGATGAGATAGAAGATCCCAAACTCGAAATCTCCGTTAAAGAGGCGGGCCGGCCGTACCAAGCCGGGGACTTCTTCGACGAAGAGGTGACGCCTAAGGATTTCGGACGAATCGCGGCGCAGACCGCCAAGCAAGTCATCGTGCAGCGCATTCGCGAAGCCGAACGCGATACGGTTTACAACAAGTACGTCCGCAAGCTTAACGATCTGGTGACGGGAACCGTTCAGCGTTACGAACAGCGCAACATGTACATCACGCTGGAAGGTCGGGACGAAGCGGTCATGTACCTCGACGAGCAAGTTCCCGGCGAGGCGTACCGCATCAACGATTTCATTCGGGCTTACGTGCTCGACGTCAAGAAATCGCCAAAAGGCCCGCAAGTGATTCTCTCGCGAGCGGCGGAGGGGCTCGTCCAGCGTCTTCTCGAGTTGGAAGTTCCCGAAATTGCCGACGGTACGGTAGAAATCATGGCGATTGCCCGCGATCCGGGAAGCCGTTCGAAGGTGGCCGTGCGCAGCAATCGCGCAGAGGTCGATCCGATCGGCGCGTGTCTCGGGCCGAAATCGAGCCGCATCGCCAACGTCACCGACAATTTGCGCGGCGAGAAAGTCGACATCATTCGCTACGATCCCGTTCCGGCAACGTTTATCATGAACGCTTTGGCGCCGGCGAAAGTTATCGCCGTCGAGCTCTTCGAGGACGACGGCGTCGCGCTGGTGATCGTTCCCGACTATCAACTTTCGCTGGCGATCGGGCGCGACGGGCAGAACGTGCGTCTGGCGGCGCGGTTGACCGGCTGGCGGCTCGACATCGCAAGCGAAAGCGAATCGGCTCAGGCGCGCGAGCGCTATCTCGCCGAGCGAGCGGAGCGGGCCGTCGCCGACCCGTCGGCGGCCGCTGAAACTCCCGAAGCAGCCGTGCCCGAAGGAGAGGAGATCGACGCCGAACTCATTCGCAAGCTCGAAGAGTTTAGGCGCGAGCGCCTGGGCACTGACGGGACCTAACGGAACCGGTTCGCAGCTGCGTCGGGTGCCGCCGGCGCTTCGCGCAGAACGCATTGGTGCGCTTCGTTCGCACCGAGGCGGGCTGGTGTGCCGACCTGCCGGCGATGCGATGCAAGCAACCGGGTCGCGGAGCCTATCTCTGTTCGACCGCGTGCGCGCAGCGCGCGGCAAAGAATCGCCGCTACCCGGGTCTTGGCACCGCGGCGGCCGAATATGGTTTAATAGAGAGCCTGTGCAAGAAATGAACTCATGACCAGACGTGACGACCGTTCCCTCCGATGAGGGCGGAACTTTGATTACCTAGCGGAGCCAAACCGTCGGTTGGGGCTCCGCACTCCAACTGATGGGACTCGAGCGCGACGCGCTCGAGAGTGAATTTGGCCGGAAAAGTAAGAATTTTCGAGCTCGCCAAAGAGGTCGGGCTCACCTCGAAAGAACTAACGACGCTCTTCAACGAACGCTTGGGCGGCGTCTTCGAGGCAAAGAACCAGCTCAGCGTGGTTCCCGATCAGATCGCCGATCTGGTCCGCAGCGTACTGCTCAAGTCGGCCCAGAAAGCGGCGGCCCCGCCTAAGGCAAGCGCACCGAGTGCTGCCCCCAGCGTGCCTGCCGCTGAAGCTGTGCCCGTGGCCAAGGCTCCACCGCCTCCGAAGAGTGCGCCGCCGTCTCCTCCGGTTGCTCGTCTGCGTCCCGTCACCGGCAGCACCCCGCGAACGGCGCCCAAACCTGCGGCTCCCGCTCCGGCCCCAGCCGTCGAGGCCCCAGCCGCTGAGCTCCCCGTCGAACCGGCCGCTGAGGTGCGCGAAGCCCCGCCGGCGCGCCGGCCGGCCGCTGCACCCAAGCCGCCCCATGAGTCGATCCCGCAGCTTCGTCCAGTACCCGCCGGCCAGGCATCGATCGTCCGGCGGGTACCGCCGCCGACGACCGGCGCCTCAGCCTCTCCCGGTCCGCAGACCGGCCTTCCCGGCCGGCCCGGCGTTGCGCCCCGTCCCGGCGAGGCTCTGCCCGGACAGGGCGGCAAGGGCGCGGCCGCACAGACGCGCACGTCGCCGCAGCCGCGGGTAGTGCCGCCGGGGCGTCGTCCCGCCGGCAACGGCCCCTTCCGTGCGATGACGCCCGGCGTTCGCCCAGGACCGGCACGCCCCGGCGTTCCGTCCGCCACCGACGCTCCGGCGCCCTCGAGCGGCGCACGTCCGGGTGACCGCACGCGAATTCACGAGGAGAAAGCCGCGGCCAAAAAAGACCGCGAGAAGGAACTGCTCCTCGAGAAAGAGCGCCAGCGTAAGAAGAAGGGCGAGACGGCCGCGGCCGCACCGGCGCGCGTGCTCGAAACGATCGAAATTCCCGACTTGCTCACCGTTCAAGAGCTGGCGACGTCGATGATCGTCCCAGTACGCGACGTGATCGGCGAGCTGATTAAGATCGGCACCATGGCGACGATCAACCAAAATATTCCTAGCGACGTCGCCACTCAGGTCGCGCGGCGCTTCGGCTTCAACGCCGTCGTCAAAGAGGCCGGCGAGGAAGTCACCGTCGAGCAGGAAGAGGACAAGCCCGAGATGCTCACGGCGCGGCCACCGGTGGTTACGGTGCTCGGCCACGTCGATCACGGCAAGACGTCGTTGCTCGATCGCATCCGGCAAGCCAACGTAGCGGGCGGTGAAGCCGGCGGCATCACGCAGAAGATCGGCGCGTACACCGTCGAGCGCAACGACCGCAAGATTACGTTCGTCGACACGCCCGGTCACGAGGCCTTTACCGCAATGCGTGCGCGCGGTGCCAAAGTAACCGACGTCGCGATACTCGTCGTTGCGGCCGACGACGGGGTCATGCCGCAAACGAAGGAAGCGATCGCGCACGTCAAAGCTGCCAACGTTCCCATCGTCGTTGCCATCAACAAGATGGACCGCGCCGACGCCCAGCCCGATCGCGTCAAGCAGCAACTTGCCGAAGACGGTCTGCAGGCCGTCGATTGGGGCGGAAACATCGAAATGGTGCCCGTCTCGGCGAAGACCGGTGACGGCATCGAACAGCTGCTCGATACGGTGCTGCTGGAAGCCGACATTCGCGAGCTGCGGGCCAACAAGAATCGCCGCGCCGCCGGCGTGGTCATCGAATCCGCGCTCCATCGCGGCCGCGGTGCCGTTGCCACCGTTCTGGTTCAGAACGGAACGCTTCGCGTCGGCGACATCGTCGTCGCGGGCGGCACGTTCGGTAAAGTGCGCGCGCTTATCGACGATAAGGGCAAACAAGTCAAGAAGGCCGGCCCGTCGATTCCGGTCGAGGTGATGGGTCTCTCCGATGTTCCCTCCGCCGGCGACACGCTCAGCGTGGTCAGCGACGAGCGCGTCGCGCGCGAGACCGCCGAAAAGCGCGCCACGCGGCGTCGCGACGTGCGCATCTCGGCCTCGACCTCGCAGCGCGTTTCGCTGGAAACGTTCATGTCGATGCCGGCCGAAGGCAAAAAGACGCTCAATCTCATCCTCAAAGCCGACGGGCAAGGTTCGCTCGAAGCGTTGCGTTCGCGCATGGAGTCGCTCTCGACCGAAGACGTCGAGATCCGCGTGATCCACGGCGGCGTTGGTGCGATTTCACCCAACGACGTCAATCTCGCAAGCGCGTCGAATGCCGTGCTCATCGGATTCAACATCCGGCCCGACGAAACGGCGCGGCGCCTGGCTGAGAACGAGGGCGTGGACCTTCGCTTCTACCAGGTCATCTACGAGATCGAAGACGATCTCAAGAAGGCGATGCGCGGAATGCTCACGCCGATCGAGCGCGAGGTCGTGCTCGGACGCGCCGAGGTGCGGCAGGTGTTCAAGGTCAGCCGCGTCGGCACGATCGTAGGCTGTTACGTCACCAGCGGCAAGATCCAACGCAATGCGAAGGTGCGCGTCGTGCGCGACTCCGCCGTCGTCTTCGATGGCGAGATCGAGAACCTGCGCCGCTTTAAGGACGACGTTCGCGAGGTTGCCGAGGGCTTCGAATGCGGCATTCAGATCGCCAAATTCCAGGATCTCAAGGAGCACGACATCATCGAGGCTTATGCGATGGAGCACGTCGCGCCCGAACTGGTGCGAGCGTGAAGCCGCAACGCATCGCGAAAATCGATCATGAGATCCAGCGCATCCTCGGAACGCTGATCTCACGGGAATTGCAGGATCCGCGGCTCGCTTTCGTTACCGTCACGCGCGTCGAAGTGAGCGACGATCTTCGCCGATGCAAGGTCTTCGTTTCGGTGATCGGCGACCGGCACCAAGCTCGGCAATCGCTCGATGCGTTGCAGCACGCCGGACGTTTTTTGCGCGGCGAGCTGGGACGCAAGATCGAATTACGTCACACGCCGGAGCTCACGTTCGTTGAAGATCGATCGGCAGAACGCGCCATCGCGCTCGCGAAAACGCTTCGCGAAGCTGCGGCGAGCGCCCCGAAGGAGGGCGAATGATCGAGAGCACGCCGCGCATCGCTTCGAGCGCAGAGGTTGTCGAAGAACTTCGCCGCCGCAGCTCCTTTGTGATGGTGAGTCACGTGAAGCCCGACGGCGACACGTTGGGAGCCGGGCTCGCGCTGGGCCTCGCGCTCACACAGCTCGGTAAGCGCGTCGCCTACTTTCAGCAAGACGGCGTGCCGCGCAACCTGCGATTTCTTCCGGGAGCAGAACTGGTTTCGCGCGAGCTGCCGCCCGATCTGCCGCCCGATACGCTCTTCGTTTTTTGCGATATGAGCGACTGGCGCCGGGCCGGCGAACACTTGCCGCCGGTCGAACGCGAGAACATGCTCGACATCGACCATCATCTCGGCAACTCGCTCTTCGGCAAGCTCAACTTCGTACTCGAGACGGAATGCTCGACCGGCACCGTCGTCATGCATCTACTGCGCGAGCTCGGCGTGCCGCTCGACCCGCAGATTTCGACCTGCATCTTGGCGACGATCATGACCGACACCGGTGGATTCATGCATTCGAACACGACGCCCGACGCGCTCGAGCTCGCTGCCGAGCTGATGCGCCGCGGTGCCGACAAAGAAGAAATTACTCGGGAAATCTTCCTACGCAAGCGCGTTGCGGCAACCAAACTTCTCGGTCGCGTGATCGACGCGATGACTTTCGAGCACGGCGGCCGCTACTGCTACTCGTACGTCGACGACGAGATGCTCGCGCATACCGGTGCCGACGGCGAGGACACCGAGGATATGGTCAATACGCTGCTCGGACAAGAGGGCGTCGACGTCGCCGCGCTCTTCAAAGCGATCGAGGGCGAGATCCGCGTCTCGCTGCGCTCCAACGGGGCGCTCAACGTCGCCGCCGCCGCGCAGCGTTTAGGCGGGGGCGGCCATTTCCGCGCCTCCGGCTTGACGTTCAATGGTCCGCTGCCCGACGCGTTCGCCGCAGTCGAAGCAGCTTTAGTATCCGAAGGCCTCTAGCGAACTTCGACTCGACGTGTGATCGGATTTGTAAACCTCTTTAAGGCGGCCGGACCGAGTTCGGCGCGAGCCGTCGCGCGCGTTCGGCGGATTTACGCGCTCTATGCCGCCGACCGAAAATTGACGGCGGGGCATCTGGGTACGCTCGACCCGCAGGCTGCCGGAGTCTTACCGATTGCAATTGGGAAAGCGACGCGTTTGATTCCATTGCTCGACGATCAGCGCAAGGGCTACGCATGCACGATGATCGTCGGGCGTTCGACGACGACGCAAGACGCGCACGGCGAGACCGTCGAGCAGCGCGACGCGCCCTCGGATTGGGCCGAGCGCTTGGAGAGCGCGCTGCCGGGATTCGTCGGTAAGATCGCACAGACGCCTCCGATGTTCTCCGCCGCGCACCACGCCGGACAGCGGCTTTACGATCTGGCACGTCAAGGCAAGAGCGTGGAACGGCGCGCGCGCACGATTACCGTCTACGGTTTGACTCTTTTGGGAATCGAATCGCCGAATACGGCGCGCTTACGCATCGCCTGCAGCGAGGGCACGTACATCCGTACGCTCTGTCACGACTTAGGTGAGGCGATCGGTTTGCCGGCGCACATGGGCGCGCTCGTGCGTGAGGCCTCGGGATCGTTCGTGCTTTACGAGGCGCTGACGCTTGAAGAGATTGCCGAGGCGCCGGAGCGCGCGCTCATCGCTCCGGAGAACGTTATTCCGCTGCCGACGATCGTGCTGCACGCCCGCGAGTCGGCCGACTTTCGTGCCGGGCGCGTCGTGCCGCTGCCCGAAGGCGCGACGGGACGTCACGTTTTCGTTCGGGATGATTCGCGAACGCTCGTCGGCGTGGGCGAAGCGCTTGGAACCTTGCTGGCGCCGCGGAAAGTCTTCGTTTAATGGAAGTGCGCCACGATTTTACGCGCACCTCGGAGCGGCCGCTGGTTCTGGCCATCGGATTCTTCGACGGTTTTCATCGCGGACATCGCGAGATCGCGCGCCGCACGCTGCGCATCCGGCGGCCCGGATTTCGCTCCGGCGTGCTGACCTTCTCAAATCATCCAGCCACGCACTTGCGCCCGGGGACCGAGCCGTCGTTGATCTCGACGCCGCAAGAGCGGCTCGACCTTTTTGCGTCGGCCGGTTTCGACGAGTGTTTCTTCGTGCGCTTCGACGATCGGATCGCGACTCTCGAGCCGCAGGCGTTCCTCGACATCTTGGTCGAGCGGCTTCACGTTGCCGGCGTTGCCGTCGGCGCAACCTTTCGCTTCGGGCACAAACGCGCCGGCGATACCGCGCTCATGGCCGACTATCTCGCGCGGCGCAACGCGACGTTCGTCGGCATTGAACCCATCGCGCAGGACGGCGAGCGGATATCGAGCACGCGAATACGAGCGCTGGTCGCGGCCGGCGAGCTGGCGCGAGCCGACGACCTGTTGGCCGGTACCGGTTATGAGATCCGCGGACCGGTCGAGATCGGCGAAGGTCGCGGGCACGCTTTGGGTTTTCCCACCGCCAACCTTCGCGTTCCGCAGAAACTCTTGCCGAAAGACGGCGTCTATTCGGCCGTGGCGCGCTACGATGGCCGCGACCATGCGGCGCTGGTATCGATCGGCACCAATCCGCAGTTTGGGGGGCAACGCCGCACGGTCGAGGCGTGGCTGCGCGATTTTCAGCAGTCAATCTACGGCCGCGAGCTGGCCCTGCGCGACCTGCGCTGGGTTCGGGAGCAGCGGCTTTTCGCCGGCGTCGGCGAACTTATCGAGCAGATGCAGCTTGATCGGGCAGCGGTCGGATATCCGGCCTATGGGTAGTTTTTCGCTGCGCGGGCCGGCGGCAGCCGCGGTACTCGCGCTAACTGCGTGCGGCCATGGCGGTGGAGCAAGCCAAACCGACACTCAAAGCCAGACGGCCCAACTCGGCCGTCCCGCCCCCGATTGGTCCGAGCCGACGCTGGATGGGGGGAACCTTTCGTTTGCTTCGTTGCGGGGCAAGCCGATCTATCTAAACTTTTTTGCCACCTGGTGCGACGGATGCAAAGCCGAGTCGGCCGCGCTCGAAACGGTGTCGCGCGAATATCGCGCCCGCGGAGTGAAGGTAGTCGGCGTCGACATTCTAGAGAGTCCCAGCAAAGCCGCGCAGTTTCATGCCGAGCAGCACCTGACTTATCCGTTCGTGATCGACAGCGGCACGCTGCGCCGGCAATATAATATCAACGGATTGCCGGTGCAGGTTTTCATCGATCGCAACGGCGTCGTGCAACGCATTGCTTTAGGGCAGATGTCGTTAGCCGACATGCGCAGTAACGTCGAGCGCATCCTGCGATAAATCCATGGCGCTCCAACGACGGCCGTTGTGGTTCTCGCGCGCGGCCGCCGTACTCGCCGCTGCGGCATTCGCGAGCGGCTGCGCCGGGAGCGGGCAGAGTAGCGGAATGGTCCCGCTTGGAGGTTCCAGCTTCGGCACGGGGGGTACCGGCAATACGATCGTGCGTATCTTCGTACCCGCCGGCACGCCGAGCTCGCCGCTCACGCGGCCGGTCATCACGCCTTCGCCACCACCGCCCGGTGGATTCGTACCGCTCACCGGTACCTCGACGGTAGCGACGCCGGGCACGTCGATGGCCGGGGGGACCCAAGGTCCGCCCGGTTCGCAGACACTGGCGATCAACGTTACCGGCCCGACGACGATCAATCAAAACGTTATTGTCGGGCCGAATGCGAGCGGCTGCACTCCGGCACCGGGAGGGACGGCGTGTCAACTCTCGCTGACGCTCCCGGCCGGAACATATACCGGTACCGTCGGCTCCGGGAGTGCGGCGATCGGATTTACCGTTGCACCGTCGAGCAACAACGTGCTCAGCCTAACGCTGGGCGGCACGCCGTCTTCGGTGGCTATCATTCCCGGCTCGTTTCTCACTTCCGCCAACCCGCAGGGGGGGATCGACTTCCTCGGTGCGGGCCGCCACCCGGTGCTCGTCGAGCTGCTCGATGCAAATCAAAACGTGATCGTCGGCAGCGCCGCGGTCAACTTTAATTTGAGCCAAACCGGTGGAGCGCTCTCGCTCGGCGTCAATCAGGCGTCGGCCACCGCGCCGAATCTTTTTTACGTAACCGTTCCGCCCGTTGCTAACGCGGCCGCCGGATTCCTACGCGCCACCGCGAGCTATCAGAGCGTACCCAATCCCTGTCTGCAGAGCGGCGCGACCTGTAACGGCACGGTGCGCGTCGACGTGCGCCAGCTCTTGGCCGTCGCGAACTCGGGCGGCAGCTCCGTCGCACTTTACGCCAACGGTCAGAACCTTCCACTGGCAACGATTCAGAGCGGCATCACAAGCCCGCAGGCGGTCGTCTTCGATGCTGCCGGAGACCTCTTTGTCGCCAATCAGCCGGGCAGCGTGAGCGAATACGCTCCGCCTTATAGCCAGCCTCCGACGGCGATTGCCAACGGCATCAACCACCCTCAGGCGCTGGCGGTGGATTCACGCGGCAACCTCTTCGTTGCCAACGGTAATGGAAGCAATAGCGTCACCGTTTACTCGGCGCCGTTCGGCGGTGGACCGTCGACCGTAATTACCACGGGCGTCGACGATCCGGTGAGCCTGGCGCTCGACGGCGCCGCCGATCTTTTCGTCGTCAACGCCGCTTCGAATACGGTGACGGAGTATGCACCGCCATATAACGGCACGCCGATCGCCATCTCCAAAGGGCTCAACGCCCCGAACTCACTGGCGCTCGACGGACGGGGCAATCTCTTCGTGGCAAACCTCAACTCTACGCCCAACTCAGTCGTAGAGTACACCCCGCCGTTCACCGAACAGAGTGCACCGGTGGCGACGATCACCAACGGCGTCAACGAGCAAGGAACGATCGGCTTGAACGGCGCTTCGAACCTTTTCGTTCCCAACCAAGGCGCCAATACTGTCACCGAATATGTGCCGCCATACTCGAATGCGCCGACCACAATCGTAGGCGGCCAGAGCCAGCCCGTCGCGCTGGCCATCGATACGAGCGGCAATCTCTATGTCGCGAACTACGGTAACAACACCGTGACGGTCTACGCGCCGCCATACGGCGGAGGCTCGTGGACGACGCTCTCGAGCGCGATCAGCGCACCGGTGGCGCTGGCCCTCTCGCCGGCAACTTCCGGCGGGATAGCTCTCCTACCTTAGAACGCCTTAAAGTCGGGCCCATCGACGTAGCGTATTGGGGCGTGTGAAGGGAGGCGCGGAGGCAGGATGCCGGGAGCGCCGACGAGGCGAGCAGCATTTTCGCACGATGCGAAAATGCGAGCGTCCCCGATACGCTACGTCGATGGGCCCGACTTTAAAGCGTTCTAGGCGGCTCGGACGCGGAGGGCGTCGCCTTCTAGTGTGACGTCGGCGGCACTGCCGTCACGCAGCTCGCCGCGCAGCAGGGCGGTAGAGAGCGGCGTCGAGACGTAGTGCGAGACGGTGCGTTGAACGTAACGCGCCCCGCTGCCGGCGCCCATCGATACGCGCGCTAAAAATGCCTTGGCCTCGTCGGAGAGGAGAAGGCTGACGTTGCGCGCACCTAAGCGCTGCGCCAAAGCGTCGACGTGAATGGTGACGATGGCTTCGATGTGCTCGAGATCGAGCGATTCGAACGGAACGATGTCGTCGATGCGATCGAGCAACTCGGAGCGCAACGCAATCGGAACGTCGCCCTCTTCGAGATTGGTCGTCAGAATGATCAGCGCGTGGCGGAAATCTACGGTGCGTCCCTTAGCGTCGGTGACGCGGCCATCGTCGAGAATCTGCAGCAGAATGGAAGCCACGTCGGGATGCGCTTTTTCGAGCTCGTCAAAGAGCACCACGCAGTACGGGCGCCGGCGAACCGGCTCGGTGAGTTGCCCCGACTCGTCGTGACCGGCATATCCGGGCGGTGCGCCCAGTAAGCGCGAGACGGTGTGCGGTTCGGTGAACTCAGAAAGGTCGATGCGCACGAGCGCGTTCTCACTGCCGAAGAGCGCTTCGGCCAAAGCCTTCGCCAGCTCGGTCTTGCCGACGCCGCTGGGGCCGCGGAAGAGGAAGCTGCCCAGTGGTTTGCGCGGATCGTGCAGGCCGGTGCGTGCGCGCCGGATCGCGTCGGAGACCGCGGAGATGGCGCGGTCTTGCCCGATTACGCGGCGCGCCAGCAAAGCGTCGAGCTCCAGTAGCCGATCGGCTTGCGATTCGGTCAGCGCGGCCTGCGGAATGCCGGTCCAACGCGTGACAACGGCGGCGACGTCGTCGCGGGTAACACGTGGTGAGTCGACTTTACCTTTGTTGAGCAGCGCGACGGATGCCGCGGCTTCGTCGATTAGATCGATGGCCTTATCGGGCAGAAAACGATCGGCGATGTACCGCGCCGAGAGCGATGCAGCCGCTTCGATCGCGTCGTCACCGATGGTGACGTTGTGGTGCACCGCGTACCGTTCGCGCAATCCGCGTAAAATATGTACGGTGGCGTCAATGGTCGGCTCTTCGACCATTACCGGTTGGAAGCGCCGCTCGAGCGCCGCATCGGACTCGACGTACTTACGGTATTCGTCAAACGTCGTGGCGCCGATGCATTGCAGGTCGCCGCGCGCCAGCTCCGGCTTGATCATCGCGGAGAGGTCGAGTGGCGCGCCTTCTGCGGAGCCCGCTCCCACCAGGGTGTGCATCTCGTCAATGAAGAGCACGACGTCGCGTGCGCTGCGCTTGACCTCGTCGAGGATTCGCTTAACGCGGCCTTCGAACTCGCCGCGATACTTGGTACCCGCGACGAGCGGGCCGAGCGAAAGTGCGAGCAGCCTTTTGCCGCGCAGTGCGGCCGGCGCATCGGGACCGGCCATCCGTTGTGCCAGCCCCTCGACGATCGCCGTCTTACCGACGCCGGGCTCGCCGACGAGACAGGGATTGTTCTTGCTGCGGCGGGCGAGAATTGAAATGATGCGCTCGATCTCTTCGTCGCGGCCGATCACCGGGTCGAGTTTCCCTTCGCGGGCCAACTCGGTGAGATCGCGCGAGTACGCGGCGAGCGTCGGCGTTCCACCGCGAAGCTTCTTACCGATCGAATCGAGCGGCGATTCGGCGCCGTCGCCGCGCAGTTTTTCGGCAAGGAGGGCGCTCCCGGCAATCAATCCGGCGGCGGCGATGGCCGCGCCGAAGACGGGTAGCGCCGAGGCGCCGGTCCGCTTCTGAGCGCAAACGCTGCACAGGCGGCGGCCGCCCAGGGTCATGGACGACGGGCGGGCCCCGCAGGCTTCGCAATCAGAGTTCATCGCTTACAGTCTACCGCACGGTGAGGGGGGTGTTTCAGGGACCGGCCAAAGGCTCGGCCGTGAAGACGACGGTCACCGAGACGGTCACGTTGACGTTCGACTGGTCGAATTGGGTAGCCGGCGCGGCGGCGGTCGCCCTGAACATCGGCTCCGGACCGGGCGCTCCGCCGAGCTCGATGCTCTTGATGCCGACGATGCGGAGCGAGGCGGCCCGAGCCAGCTGCTCGGCGTTGGTGCGCGCCTGCGTCACGGCTTGACTCGTCGCCTGGCCTCGCGCGGTGCCGGTATTCGAAAGACCGAAGGTCACGCCGTTGATCGAGGTCGCGCCGGCGGCAAGGCAGGCATCGCTGACGCTGCCGGTCTTGCCGATATTGCGAACGATGACGGCAAAGTTTCGCGATACGTTGTAGCCGTACCGCTCCGACCCTGAGGCAACGCCCGTCTTCGGCGGCGCATTGTAGTTGACGTTATAATAGGAGAGCGTGATGTCGGTGCGCGCGATGCCGAGCTTGGAAAGCGCGTTGACGATGCGCTCGTAGATCGTGTTGTTTTGCCCCAGTGCTTCGTCTGCGGTGGCGGCATTGGTCTCGACCGCAGCCGTGAGCGTCGCCTGGTCGGGAGGCAGCGACACGCTGCCCGCGCCAGACGCGGTGATCTCGGTCGTAGCCGCCGCGGCCGCACCCGTTGCTATGGCAAAAGTCGCGAATAGGCAAATGAAAAACCGCTTCATATTTGGGTACACTAGACCGGGGAGGGGACGCCTCCCTTGTTCGACCTGCTAAAGGAGGATGAAGGTTTTGGGAATTCTTGCCTGGATCGTGTTCGGTCTGATCGTCGGACTCGTTGCCCGCTGGGTCGTTCCCGGTGAAGCGCCGGGCGGCATCATTGCGGACGTTATTGTCGGCGTGGTGGGCGCGCTCGTCGGCGGCTGGATTTACTCGCTGTTTGGACACGCCGGCGTCACCGGATTCAATCTGCCCAGCATGGTCTGCGCGCTCATCGGCGCCGTCGCATTGCTGTGGCTTTTGCGCGCGATTCGCGGGCGCCCCGCGGTCTGAAGGGCGCCGGTGACTCTCGGGGGAAGCTGACCCCGCTATGGCCTACATCATCACCGAGCCGTGCATCGGCACCAAGGACAAGTCGTGCGTTGACGTTTGTCCGGTCGATTGCATCCACGGCAAGGATGACGACGAGATGCTCTACATCGATCCGGAAGTCTGCATCGACTGTGGCGCCTGTGTTTCGGCCTGTCCGGTAGAGGCCATCTTCGCCGATTCCGACGTTCCCGAGAAATGGGAAAACTACGTGGCCGTTAACGCCGAGTATTTCAAGAAGTAATGACCGCCCAAGTCTCGTCGAGCACCTTCGACTCGTTCTTTGCGTGGGCCCCATGGGTAATCGGCCTGATCATCTACGTCGGATTCTACCTCGCCAAGCGCCACGAAAAGAGCGAACCCTCAAGCAGCAGCTCGACGACCTACTCCTGCGCCTCATGCGGCCGCCGCGGCTCTCTCGATCAAATGGTGCCGCAACAACACGCCGGCGCAACCGGCTACTACTGCACCAACTGCGCGACCACCCAAGCAGCAGTTTCGCACTAGCGTGAGCTAGGGCTGATGTTGGCCGTACGCTCCTAGGACGTCATGGATGCGCGAAGCTATGGTCAGCGCGTCGTCCCAGTGCCGCTGCCACATATTGCGCCCGAAGATCAATCCGACGCAGCCTGCCGCCATCGCGATGTGCGCCTTGTGCACCGTCGCGTCGTCGCCCATCTTGCTGCCGCCCGAGACGAGTACGAGGCTACGCCCGGCCGACTTGACGACCTTGCGCAAGCCGTCGACGTCGGAAAACTCCAGCGTGTTGTACGGTTTGGGTAGTTTCGCTGCGTCGTCGGCTTTCCAGACGGGCTCGTTGAGCTTGATGACGTCGGCACCCACCTCGCAAGCGACGCGCGCGGCGTAGTCGACGGCGTAAAGCGAATCTATCCCGCCCTTCGCTTTTACCGCCGCACCGCGCGGGTAAGCCCAGACCACCAGCGGCATGCCGAAGCGGTCGCAGTCGCGGCGCACTTCGTTGCACTGCGCGATGTCCATCTCTTGCGCCGGGCTTCCCACGTAAAGCGTGTAGCCGACCGCGTCGGCGCCGAGCCGGACCGCATCTTCCACCGATGAGGTCAGCGGGCTGAAGGCGTCGTCATCGGACGGAACGTTCGTTTTGCCGTTGACCTTGAGTAGAAGCGGAACGCGTCCGGCATACGCCTTCTGATACTTTTCGGCGAGTCCGACGTGCAGGGCGATGCCGGAGAAATTTCCTTCCACGGCCAGCCGGTAGATCCAATCGGTGTCGATCGCGTCGGGGTTGTCGAAAAAGTCGATCGGCCCGTGCTCGAGACCCTGATCGATCGGCAGCATCATAAGCGTTCCGTTGGCGGGGCCGTGCTCGTACATCAATCGGTGTAGGCGCGTGCGCTTTCCGATCGAGAGGTTCATGGCGTCGAAAGTGGGCCGCTGGATCGCGGGCGTAACGGTAGCTGTCATAGTGCGGCGGCCTTCGCCGCGCCCCAAAGGTTATCCTGAGGTCGCGCCCAAAGGGCCGCGGGGTGACCAAGCGCGTCGGTTTTATCGGGCTGGGCGCGATGGGCGAGCCGATGGCTCGCTCGTTGCAACGGGCCGGTTACGAAGTAACGGCCAGCGCGCATCACCGTCGCGACGCGCTCGAGCGTTTAGTCGCCGAAGGCGTGCACGAAGCCGCCGATCCCGCCGCCGTCGCGGCCGCAGTCGAAGTGGTCGTGATCTGCGTTCCCGACGCTCCGCAGGTCGAAGAAGTGCTCTTCGGCGCGCGCGGCGTCGCCGCGGGTACAAAGAGCGGAGACCTCGTGATCGACATGTCGACGATCTCTCCGGTGGCATCGCGCCGCTTCGCCGAGCGACTCGCCGAGATCGGCGTCGATTTTATCGACGCGCCGGTCAGCGGTGGGCCAACCCGGGCGCGCGAAGGTACCCTCACCATCATGACCGGCGGGTCCGCCGCGGCGATCGCGCGAGCCGAACCATTATTACGCGCGATGGGCAACCCGCATCACGTTGGACCGGTTGGGATGGGCGAGACCGTCAAGTTAGTCAACCAGATTATCATCGCAAACGTCATGATCGCCAATGCCGAAGGGCTGCTCTTTGCCAAACGGGCCGGCGCCGATCTGGATGCCGTGCGCGGCGTCCTAGCCTCGGCGACGGCGTCGAACTACCTCCTTACCGATTGGCTGCCCAAGACGTGGTTGGCCGGAACCTTCGAAGGAGGATTTGCGATGGATCTCTTGCGCAAGGATCTGGCGGCGGCGCTGGATGCCGCGCGCGCGGCAAAGTTTCCGATGCCGGCGACGGGGCTGGCGTACCAACTCTACACTAATCGCTCCGCAGAAGGGGACGGCGCGCTGGACTACAGCGCGATCATAAAGACGTATGAACGGATTGCCGGAACTCAAACCGCCGCGGTCGGCGCCGGCCAAAAGCCCGGACTTCAATAAGAAGATCCTGGTCGTCGACGACGAGTCGGCGATACTCCAGACGCTTCGCTTCAACTTAGAGCGCAGCGGATACGCGGTCGTAACGGCCGGCGACGGCCGCAGCGCCATCGCCATGGCGCAGCGCGAGGAGCCCGACCTCATCGTGCTCGACATAATGCTGCCCGTTCTCGACGGCGTCGAGGCGTGCAAAGAGATTCGGAAGTTCAGCCCCGTGCCGATTATCATGCTCACCGCTAAGGACCAAGAGATCGACAAGGTCTTGGCGCTCGAGCTGGGCGCCGACGATTACGTCACCAAGCCCTTCGCGCTGCACGAGTTTCTAGCGCGCGTTAAGGCGCGGCTGCGCCGGCAAAACTCGATCCATCCGGGGCACGAGGAAGCGATCACGCTCGGCGAGATCGTGCTCGATCCATCTCGCCAACAACTGACCGTCCGTGGAAAACCGGTATCGCTGGCGCCCAAGGAGTTCGGCTTGCTGCGCGTGCTCATGGAGAATCAAGGCCGCGTGGTTACGCGCCAGACGCTGCTCGATAAAGTGTGGGGCTACGATTTCGAAGGCGAGCAGCAAACGGTAAGCGTTCATATCCGCTGGCTGCGGGAGAAAATCGAAGAAGACTCGCGGTCGCCGCGCCATATCTTGACCGTCCGAAGCCGCGGTTATATGTTCAAAGCTTGACCCCAGCGGAGCTAGGAATTCTGGCGTTCGTCGCCGGCGTAGTGGCCGGGCTGGTGGCGGCACGTTTCGTCCGCGGTCCATTGCCGCAAGCCGAAGCGCAGGCACCGGCGGAAGCCGCGGCCATCCGTCCACTCGACAGCGCCGTCGCGCGTTTAGTGGCAGCGCTTCCCATCGGCGTGATTCTCGTCGACGAAACGCGTCACATCGAGTTCGTCAACGCCGCTGCCGGAGCCGCGTTTGGTTTCGACTCTGCGCGCGCAGTCGGGCTGCATATCATCGAAGCCGTTCCCAACGTTGAGCTCGAACGCCGTATCGCCGACGCCGCACGCGGCGAGGCTTCGGTTGCGCCGCTGATGCTAACCGGCACGCCCGGCCAGCGAACTTATCGTGTCTCCGTCTATCCGTTGACGGACGATGGCGACGACGCGCAGCGCGTGGTCGTCTTCGCCGACGACCAAACGGCGTTGATTCGGCTCGACCGCGCGCGGAAGGAGTTTCTCTCAAACGTTTCGCACGAGCTGCGCACACCGCTCTCCTCCATCAAGCTGATGCTGGAGACGGTCTTGGAGGCGCCGGAAGAAGAGGCTCGCGATTTGTTCGTTCCGCAGGCGTTGGCCCAAGTCGACCGCCTGACCGCCCTCGTAGGTCAGCTCCTCGAGCAAGCCCGCGCCGAATCGGGACAGCTGCGGCTCAACCTCAACGACGTGGATCTCGAGGACGTTGCGCGACCGATCGTTTCATCGTTCGAGCAGCAAGCCTCCAATAAGGGCATCTCGCTGGAACTGGCGGCGCTGCGTCCGGTACGCGTCGAGGCCGATGCGGCGCGCCTTTCGCAAGTCTTCGTCAATCTGATCGACAACGCGCTGCGCCACACCGCACACGGCGGTCGCATCCGAATCGAGCTCGACGCGCGCGATAGCGACGCCGTGCTGCGCGTGCGCGATACCGGCGAAGGGATCCCCTACCGGGATCTCCCGCACATTTTCGAACGTTTTTACGTCGTCGACCGCTCGCGCACGCGCGGCAGCGGCGGCGCCGGCTTGGGGCTTGCCATCGTTAAGGGCATCGTCGACGCACACGGCGGATCGGTCTCGGCGGAGTCGATGCTCGGCCGCGGCACCGCCTTTACGATTCGGTTGCCGATCATGCGTATCAAGCGAGATAGCGCCGGATAAATGGCCTTAACGTTCTTAAACGCCGACGGGCATCGCGATGCGGGCGACGAACAATCGGGCCAGATGTACGCCGATACCGCCGATCCGGCCGCGGTCGCTACCGAGACGAAAATACACGTCGAAAGACTCGACGTATATTACGGCGCGTTCCATGCCATCAAAGGCGCTTCGCTCAAAGTACCGGCCAATCGCGTGATGGCACTCATTGGACCCTCGGGCTGCGGCAAGTCGACGTTCATTCGCGCGCTCAACCGCATGCACGACCTAACGCCGGGCGCTCGAGTCGAAGGACGCGTGCTGCTCGACAATGAGGACATCTACGGGCAGGACGTCGACCCGGTGACCATCCGCTACCGTATCGGCATGGTCTTCCAGCGTCCCAACCCTTTCCCCAAAACAATTTTCGATAACGTCGTCTACGGGCCGCGAATTCACGGCGAGCGCCGGCCCAGCGCGCTGATGGAAGTCTGCGAACGAAGTCTGCGTCGCGCCGCTCTCTGGGACGAAGTGAAGGATCGCCTCGACCGTTCGGCACTGGCGCTCTCGGGTGGCCAGCAGCAGCGGCTCTGCATTGCGCGCTGCCTCGCCGTCGACCCCGAGGTGATTCTGATGGACGAGCCCGCGTCGGCGCTCGACCCTATCGCCACGGGAAAGATCGAAGACCTGATCGGAGATCTGAAAAAGGAGTATACGGTCGTTATCGTCACGCACTCGATGCAGCAGGCGGCACGCGTCAGCGACAACACCGCGTTCTTTCTCTTGGGCGACCTCGTCGAATCCGATACCACCGCAACGATCTTCACAAAGCCTAGAGATCGGCGCACCGAAGATTACATCAGCGGGCGCTTCGGTTAGCCCCACAAACACCCACGCGGCATAAGGCTTCGTTAAACCACTCTTAATCCTCAGCCGCTAAACTAAAACGCGAGTTTCCCTCCCAACGGCTCTACAAGGAAAATGACAGTGTCGTTTAAACTCGCACGCATCTGCCCGCTTGCGGCCGTCTTGTCTTTAGCTTTTCCCGGCTTCGCTCCGGCGGCGACGCCGCCCAATAGCGTCGCTCAAACCAGCGAGGCTCCGGCGCCCGATTTCGGCGCCCCGCCAACGGGCGAAATTCCGATTCTCTACAACGACCGGCACGTGTACGCCAAGCCCGACACGCTGCGAAAGGGCCGCGTGCTGGCGGCCCTCGCCAAGGACGGAACGATCTTCGTCCCGCTGCGCTCGATGTTCGAACAGATGGGCGCGGCCGTCTCCTACGATCCCGACAGCAAGATTGCGACGGTGAGCAAGCCCGGCGCACAGATCGTCGTGACCGTCGGCAAGCCCGAGGTCGTCATCAACGGCGAGACGCGGCCGCTCGACGTGCCGCCAATCGTCTACAACGGCGTGGTGATGGTTCCGATCCGCGTGATCTCAGAGACGATGGGCGCCTACGTCCAGTGGGTGCCGGATCGTCGCCTCGTCGTGGTGCGCTACATTCCGGCGGTGCCGCCGACGGCTGCGCCGACGAACGAACCGCCGCCACCGGCGCCGACGCCGACCCCGCTGCTCGTGCCCAATCCGCTAACCTTGGGCGGCTACTTCCGGTCGTACTACTTCACGCGCCAGAACGCGTCGAACAATCCCGGAACGCAGTTTAACTTTTCGCCCGGCGCCAAGTACAACTCCAACGGCGTCAATCAGGCGACGTGGAACAACGGCATCGCGCTGCACGCCGATTATAACTTCCCGTCGACGCCGTGGCACGTTGGTGGAACGTACTTTTATGCTAACGCGCCAAGCGGGCCGTGCGTCGTTCCGGCCAACCATCTCAAGGGCGCGGAGTGCGTCACGCAGACTCCGCCCAACACAAACGCCGACGACACGGTTCCCGGCTTCATGATGAGTACGTTCGACGAAGCCTACGTAAAGTACAGCGGATACGGCTTCAACGGGACGGCCGGTAACCAGCTCTTCACTTCGCCGTTTGCCAATCCGGCCGACGCGCGTTTAAAGCCGCAAGCGTTTCAGGGCGCCGATCTCGGCTGGACCAACCCGACCGGCACCGGCTTAACGCTCGAAGGCGCCTACTTCTGGGCCTTCGAAAACCGCACCAGCTCGCAGTTTACCAACAACACGCTGCTCACGAGTTATCCCGCCGGCAATCCGGGCCTCGCCTCCAACATCGTGGTGCCGGGCGGTAACGGCATCACGACCAACGGCTTCGTCTACGGCAAGGCCGGCTACACCAGCGGCGCCGCATCGGCCGACGCGTACTACTACAACGTCTTCGATCTGGTGAACATGTGGTGGTTCGACGGCAAGTACGCTTTCGGGCACAGCGCGTGGGCACCGTATCTCGCGCTGCAGGGCGGCTTCGATCAAAACAGCGGCCAGTCGTATATCGGGAAGGTCAACAGTCAAATCTTCGGCGCACAGATCGGGGCAAACCTCACGAAGAACATCCTGTTCCAAGTCGGATATAACCAGATTCCCTGGCACACCGATTCGGTCTTCCTGCCGAAGAACGTGACCTGCAACAACGCCAACTACCAGATCGCGACGAGCGGAGCGACGCTGGCATACTTCTTGCCGAGCAACGCCGCGCAGTGCTTCACGCACCCCAACGGCTCGACGTCGATATACTATGGCGGATGGGCGAGCCCGTACTCGGACAACACCGACAGCGATCCGCTCTTTACCACCAGCACGTCACAAGGCATGGTCGATCGCCGCGCACCGGGTTCTGCAGTCAAAGTCGGTCTAACGTTCACGACCAACAATAAGCGCTTCGTCTTTATCGCCAGCGATGCGTGGTACAACTACGGCAACGCATTGGCGCCGGAGAATACGAACATCTGGGTGCTCGACGGACGCTATCTCTTCAGCCACGTTCCGGCGAAAGGCCCCTACCACGGACTGATGCTGCGTTATCGCTACATCCAGCGCCAGTTGTCGAACACGTTCTGCGGCGCCGCCGCGACGGATTGCCCGGCGGGCTCGACGCTGGGATCGACGGAGTTGGGCGGCATCCCGTACTTCAAGTACAACCGCGCTCAGCTCGAGTACGACTTCTAAAGCCCCTCGTTGGGGCCCCGAACATAACCGCCCGGTCGTCTCGGCTGGGCGGTTCTCTTTTTGAGTAAAGTTGACACAGGTTGCTTTTTCATAGTATGGAATAGTGACGCTGGTTACTAACCCTAGGTCACTTTGCTTAGAGGAGATCCCTCCCGCAATGAAGTTAGCGTCTTTCTTCGGGCTGCTTATCGCAGCGCTGCTTTCCGCTGGGGTTCCGGCTGGAGCCGCCTCGTCTCCCAGCCATGTCGCTCAGACCAACCCGCCGGCGCCGGCGGATTTCGGCTCCCCGCCCTCGGGGGTCATTCCCATCCTCTATAACGACCAGCACGTCTATTCCAAGCCGGACGTGCTCAAAAAGGGCCGCGTCCTAGCGGCTCTGGCTAAGGGCGGGACAATCTACGTTCCGTTGC
>Ga0265338_10000123_pt1 | contig 142127 bp, 129 predicted proteins | sample 42126metaG_FD_193579 | JGI IMG/M metagenome (GOLD analysis project Ga0265338, IMG submission 193579) | Rhizosphere microbial communities from Carex aquatilis grown in University of Washington, Seatle, WA, United States - 4-21-26 metaG | ecosystem: Host-associated > Plants > Roots >...
AAGTCGCAGTGTCTGTGCGTTTCCTTCGAATCCGCCGAATGGCTTCATCAACTCGTTCAGGGTTCGTTCTCCGGAGTGTCCGAACGGGGGATGGCCGAGGTCGTGCGATAGGCAGATTGCCTCGACGAGGTTCGAGTCGATTGTGCATTCGTCCGAAAGGAGAGGACTCTCGTGCTCGAGGAATTTACAGATTGACCGTCCGATTTGCGCGACCTCCAGCGAATGAGTGAGCCGGGTCCGGTAAAAGTCGTACTCTCCTGAGAGAAAGACCTGCGTCTTTGCCTGCAAACGTCGGAACGCGGATGTGTGAATGATCCTGTCGCGGTCAATCTCGAACGGCGAGCGATAATCCGATGCCCGTTCCTTCGTCAAACATTGCATGTCGAAGTCGTTGTAGAATGTATTTTCCATTAGTTCGAATCCATAGTGAATCTTCTCCATTGAAGAAATTCGACCCCTATCAATATAATGATTTTCCTTGTTTATTCTCCAGAGACAACGCAAGCAGAAAATGAACTCCTGTAGAACAATACGATCTGCACTGAAGTTGACATGTGCGGGATGCGCTTTCTTGCCTGAATGTAAAACACGGAAACATTTTCAGTAGACAAGTAATAAGAGCGCATTTCAAACAAGTAATTTAATTAAGACTATTTGAACTAATTCCTAAAATACTTATCTTAATGCGAAATTTTCCTAATTAGTTAATTGATTCTCAATAAAGAAGTACACTTCCGAATGTTCGTGATGAATAGAGAGCGTATGTGTCTCGAAGGCACAATGCTGAAACTTGCACAACCGGGCGAAGTTGAAAATACGTGGAGATTGAGTAATGCAATGAAGGCGGTGGGCAGGGATCGGACCGAGGAAGTGGAAAGTAACGTAATGCACTTCTCCAACGAACACATCGAGGTCTGCAATGAAGCGTTTCCCTCTTTCAATTCTATTCTTGTTGCTGTTAGCTGCGCCGTCAATGATGCCGGCACAGGATCAATCCTCGCTTCCTTCTCAAAAAATTGATGCCGGCGACACGGCGTGGATGCTCATCTCCACCGCCCTTGTCATGCTCATGACGCCCGGGCTCGCCCTCTTTTATGGAGGGATGGTCCGGAGAAAGAATGTTCTTGGGACGGTCATGCAAAGTTTTGTCGCCCTGGGCGTCATTTCCATTCAATGGGCTCTTTTCGGCTACAGCCTTGCGTTCGGGCCGGATATCGGACATGTTATCGGCGGGCTGCAATGGGCAGGGTTGCGCGGCGTCGGATTGGAACCGAACCCCGATTATGCGGCCACCGTGCCCCATGAGCTCTTCATGATCTTTCAGATGATGTTTGCGGTTATCACTCCAGCGCTCATTACCGGTGCATTCGCGGAACGGTTCAAGTTTAAGACGTACCTTGTATTCCTCTTTCTCTGGTCAACGTTCGTGTATGCTCCTGTTGCGCACTGGGTGTGGGGAGTCGGTGGATGGATCCATAATCTCGGCGCTCTCGATTTTGCGGGGGGTCTCGTCGTTCACATCAGCTCTGGAGTCTCTGCTCTCGTCGCTGCAATCATCATCGGAAAGAGACGGGGGCACAGCGGAGAGTCGATGCCTCCGCACAACCTGACGTTGACACTCCTTGGAGCGGCTCTCCTCTGGTTCGGTTGGTTTGGGTTTAACGGCGGGAGCGCTCTTGGATCAGGAGCGCTCGCGACGTCTGCTTTTGTTGCCACACATCTTGCCGCCGCCGCCGCAACTCTGTCGTGGCTCTTCATTGAATGGTGGCATCGAGGCAAGCCCACGGTTCTTGGGGCTGCCTCGGGGGCAGTTGCAGGCCTTGTTGCAATTACTCCCGCCTCGGGATTCGTCGGTCCAATGTCCGCCGTCGCCATCGGACTCCTGGCTGGAATGGTTTGTTATTTCGCCGTCGGCATGAAAACGAAGCTGGGATATGATGATTCACTCGACGCTGTAGGAGTCCACGGAGTCGGTGGAACTCTTGGGGCGCTCGCCACCGGATTATTTGCATCGAAAGCAATCAACGCAGCAGGAACCAACGGCTTGTTTTTTGGCGGCGCATCGCTGGTCGGCGTGCAGGCATTGAGTGTGGGCGCCGCAATCGTCTACTCATTCACAGCCACATGGGTGATCCTAAAAGTTCTTGACGCAACGATGGGCGTGCGAGTCAAAGATGTTGAAGAAATGGAAGGTTTGGACTTGAGTCAGCATGGGGAGACGGGATATACTTTCTGAGCTTACCGGATCGGCACCGGAATTTTTTCCGGCACGCGACCGGTGAGTGCACCGCTTTGGATCTCGTACGCTTTCGTCGAGTAGCGGGCGGCGAGGTCGCGCTTCCCGTACGACTGTTCGTATATCGCGCGCTGGGTTAACATTCTGGCGTACATTGCCTGAAGCTGCTGGGTATACATATCTTTTTTGCGGTATGGCCGGTACATGAATGAGGGAAAATCCAGGGGATGATAGCTCGAATCAGTGTAGAGCCGGAATGCCAGGCCTTCGGGAACACGGCGGTAATGTGCGGCAAGGTGCGATTCAATTTCGCTCGTTACATAGACCGGCACGCTGTCGATGTTATGGTCAATGAAACTGTCGATCATCCTGTTATATCTTGCTTCGATGACGGCCGGATCGTACGGCGCGTCATGCTCGAATTTGTACAATTCCTCCAGAAAAGCTGCTATTTCGTTCCTCGATTTTTCATACATCTGAGGGTGATTCTTTTTCATCTGCAGATAGTACCAAGACCGGCGAAGCAGTTCTTTGTCGATGACCGTCACGTCCTCCCGGACGTGTTTGATGTATTGAAAGTAATACGATGCCGATACGAAATCGTCCCACTGGTATGAAATAATGATCGCGTTCGGTTTTAGATTTGTCAGAATTGTTGTGGCGTAATCCTCTACGAGGTAGTTGCTGCTTGCGTCATCTTCGGACCAATTTGCCGAGAGTTCGGCGATAACAACGGCAAGAAGAATTGCAGCAATCGCCGCTTTCCCCCAAAATCTTTTAAAGATCATCCACGCCTCAAGCGCCCCGAAACCCGCGAACATTGCAAGAGAAATATACGCGAGAAGAAAATACGAATCGATGTCGTTGATGCTATAGTTGATGGTGTAGGCAATGCACCCCGCCAGGAGAAGGAAAATGAACGCGAAGATGCGCCGCTCTTTCATGAGCAGCGCCCACGCTCCGAGGAGCGAAAAAAGGAGAGGAATATAGTAGAACTCTGCGGGTGCGGCATTCAAAAAATGGCTCCACTGTCTCGCTGCGGATTCTGACGACGAGAACATCCATACGCGGTACTGCTTGCCGGAAACATGCCACAGGATTCTCTCGAGAGTTGCAGGATATCCCCAGTTCAATACCGGCTGCTGCACAGTTCTGATCGGAAAATAAATGTATACCGAAAGGCCGAGGAGAAAGGGGATCGCGAGGACTAATAGCTGACGCATTCCTTCCCTCGAGAGCTTGAACACGGAGAAGTAAAGAAACAGAAAGGCCGGCGCCAGCAGGATGGTGGTAAGATGGTTCGTGAAACTCAGTCCGAGCACATACGCAAAGAGGAGCCATTTACGCCGGTCGATCTCTCGTTCTTCGAGATAGCTAAAGACGGCGCGGAGAAACACCAGAAGCGTCAGGCTAAGGAGGAAAAGATGCAACCCATACACCTCGATCGATGTCGCCTGGTCCCAAAAAGTTTGTGAAAATGCTAGCACCAGCGCTGTAAAGGAAGCGGGTATGATTGAGTGGTACGGCTCCGGCGTTTTCATCCCGGCGCGCAACAACAGGAGCATCGCGTAATACATCAGCACTGCGGCGGACGAAGTCGCAAGCGCACAAAAAATATTCAACCGTACGATCTCTTCATTTGCGATTGGTAGATATGAAAAGATGTGTGTGAGAAGCGTCCAGAGCGGATACCCGGTCGGGTGTGCAATGCCGAGGATGTAGGGGACCGTCGCCAGTTCGCCGCTGTCGATGAACCCTACCGTTACCGCGACGGTCTGAAGGTAGACGAAAAATACCGCCGCCCAGATGACGGTTGCGGCGACATGATCCCCATATTTGCGCTCAAACAATGACCTCATGCGAGCGAACGGAGGAGTAATTCAAACATTGTGCGTGTCTCTTTCATGGATAAGCGGAGTGATGACAGAAGTTCCATACTAGTTGGATACTTCAGCAGACGCGTCAGGTAGCCGAGAGATTCTTCATCGGCCGGGACAATATGAGTTCTGATGTCAAGGCCGAGACGAAGTGCAGTCTCAACGCGCCGAAGCATCCTGTAGTGCTGGTCAATCATTGCAATTTCTTTTGAGCCTGCGGAATTGTGTGAATACTTTTCCAGAAGCTCATACGTATTTGTCGATGGATAAGCATCCTTCCCTCTGGAAAGTTGAAGTGCCTGGACGGCAAACTCCGCGTCCATGATTCCGCCGGCACCCAGCTTGATATCGAGGAATTCAGAAGCCGAGGTACGGCTTCGTGATTCCGTTTTCCGGCGCATTGAAAAAATTTCTTCAGCCCATCCAACGGGCAGCGGCGATCGATAGACCGCTTGGCGTATCGATTCCATGATCTCTGCAGAAAAATTTTTGTCGCCGGAAATCACTCTTGCCCGCGTCAGCGATTGAAGCTCCCAAAGCGATGCGCGCTTCTGAAGATATTCAATGTACTGCCCTCGTGCAACCGCGAGGGGGGCATTCCTTCCCTCAGGACGCAGACGCGCATCAACATCATACAGCTTTGCCGAGGATGCTGTACGCGAACATTCCGAAATAATATTTGCCGCAAGACGCTCGCACTTTTCCGCATCCTGTTTTCGCTTCGCCTCAAAAAGGAAGACAACGTCAAGGTCCGCACCAAAGTTCATTTCGTTTCCGCCGAGCTTTCCCAATCCTATGATGCAGAAACGAACTGCTTTCGGGACCGCCAATTTTTTCCGTTCTTGCTCATACAGCCGCGACAGGACCGTTGCCGCAAGCTGTGAAAGAGAGGTGAATAGTGCATGTTCGTTGATGGAGCCGAGAATGTAGCGGACAGCCAATTTGCATTCTTCGCTGACTTTCCACGAGTGCAGGCTTTCACCCCGTCGAATGCCGCCGATTTTTTCGCGCAGCAACGTGTCGATGCCTGTAAGTATCGATTCAGCAAGTCCGGGAGAAAGCGTGAATTGCTTTGCAAGCATACCGCTCTGTGCGCAGATCGTGATAAAGGACCTGCGGAAATTTTTCTCGGCACAGAGAGAATACATCGCGTCGGGAGAAGGAAATGAAGACAAAATCCGTTCACAATGGATGAGGGCCTGGTCGGGCGCGATCGACGCGCTGATTTCTTCCAGCAGAGGCTCCGCAACACTCTTAAACAGTGTTCGTGTTCGCTCTGGATATTCTTTTTTCCCCAGGAGGTTTGTCCCATAGAGCATTCTTCGAAGAGTCCGAATCGTTCTCTCAGTGTTTCCTAAATGATAACGGCCGGCGAACGTTCGTGAAAATTCGGAACCAGGTTTTTCGCTTAAAAATAGTTCAACATCCGAATGGCGATTGAAGTTCTTTTTTGTAAAGACGGTGTTGAAGACCCTTCGAACATTCACCAAATGACCGGAAAGAAGTTTTTCGAACTGATCGTAGGAGATGTCCATGCGCAGGGCGACTATCTTGCGCTCTCGCTTCGATTCCGGAAGGGAATGCGTTTGCGCATACTCGTGCATTTGCAGCCGATGTTCGAGAATTCTGAAAAAAATATACGCCTCCCGGAGTCGGGCTGCCTCGAGGTCCGAGAGGAGCAGAGCCGAGTGAAGAAGCGATATAGCGGCAAGCGTATTCGAATTCCGGAGGGAAGCATTTTTCCCTCCATTCAAAAGCTGCAGCGCCTGAACGATGAACTCTATGTCGCGAATTCCCCCCGCGCGGAGCTTTATATTGCGGTCGTCGGATTTCGATTCGATGCGGGCTTTGATCCGTGAGATCTCTTCGATCGGATTTTGGAAAAAGGTCCGGGGGTAGATGAACGGCAAAAGCGCATCGAGGAATTTTTGCGAAAACAGTTTATTTCCCGCAACGTATCGGGCTTTGATCAGCATTTGCCTCTCCCACAACTCGCCTCGGGATTCGTAATACATGATCGCGGATTCAAATGAACGGATCAACGCTCCTGCTTTTCCGTCCGGCCGGAGGCGCATGTCGACTCTGTAAAAATATCCCTCTTCGGTCGGATGGGAAAGGCTCTGCACGACGTGTTCGATGAAGCGGACAAAGAATTCGCCGTGTGTCATGGTAAGCGACGACGTTGATTCCATTTCTCCGTCCGCATCGAACACTGCAACGAGGTCGATATCGGAACTGTAGTTCAGTTCTTCTGCGCCGAGCTTGCCAAGCCCGAAAATTGCCCAGGCAGTTGCCGGTTCGCCGCCGAATTGGTTCTTCAATTCGGTCCAGGAGAGTTCTGCGACCCGGACTGCGATCGCATCGGCAAGGTGTGAAAGTTCGCGCATTGTGGTTTCGAGGTCGGCCAGCCGGAGAATATCTCTCACGCCGATCCGCAGCATTTCGCGCCGTTGGAAACGTTTCAAGACGTTGAGCTTCCGGGAATGCGACTGAAAGGGTTCGATGCTCTGCCGCGACGCGTTCAGGAATTCTTCTTCTGTCCTCGATTGATCAAGAACGTTGGTTGCGGTGAGCCATCGGAACAACTCGGGGTCGCGGATAAGGGTGTCCGAAAAGAACTGCGACACGCCGAAGATCAGTACCAGCGTCTCGAGCAGCACGGTATGTTCGGTGAGGTCGCGAAGGATCGCTGCTTGATTAAAGCTCGACTCGATAAAACGGAGCAAGTTGGTAGAAGCCATCGTTTCATCGGCAGAACGGGAAAGCTGCGCTTCCAACGGGACGAAGAAATTCGGTGCTTGTTCACCCAGTCCCGCATCGAAGAAGATCTTCTCGATCGTTTTGATGTGATGGACGGTAACTGGCGATAATTTGTGCGATGAAGAAAGTGTGGACGGAGTCATCGAAGATTGCTGAATGAATATGCATTCGGTGGCATTAGTATAGATAAAATGGGGGGAAAATTCAATGCGGGTGTTTGGAATTGATTTTCCCGCGCGCTTCGGCTATATTACGCGGTCGTGACATTTCAATCGAGAAAGAGAATATTATGGTTAAACTCATCGCTCTCTACAAAAGACCAAACGACGTTTCATCGTTCGACAAGCATTATACAGAAGTGCATACGCCGCTGGTGAAAAAACTACCCGGTCTCCGTCAAATGGAAATCTCTAGGATTACCGGTTCGGCGATCGGCGAGACGCCCGAGTATCTTTTGTGCGAGATGTATTTTGACTCTAAGGATGCACTCGATGCCGCGCTTGCCTCTCCCGCAGGACGGGCTGCCGGAAAGGACCTCATGGGTTTTGCCGCGAAGTATGTGACTCTGATGTACGCGGATGTGACATCGCGTGAGAGCATTGAGTCGTTTGAGGATTGAGTGGACATTGACGCGTGACGCTGCCTGCGCGTTTCATTCTCGTTGATCGTGATAATAAACGGTGCACATGAAAAAATATTCCCCGGCCCCAAAATCCTACCACACTCTTCTTTACACAAAGTCGGAATTCCGTGCTACGATTACGCTCAATCGTCCGCAGGTGCATAACGCTCTTAATCTAGAAATGTTGCAGGAACTTTCCGATGCATTGCAGAAGGCCCAGTGGGACGACGAAGTTGCCGTCATCGTCATCACCGGCGCGGGCGCCAAGGCGTTTTGCACAGGCGCCGACATTAAAGAATGGAACGAAGATTTTCTTACCAAACCGGATGATTTTTACAAGTGGATGGGAGTTTTCATCGAGACGTTTGAACGGCTGCGCAACATCGGCAAACCGACCATTGCGAGGCTGAACGGCATGGTCGTCGGCGGGGGAAATGAGCTTCAAATGTCGTGCGATTTTGCGATTGCCGCATCCGATGTTGTCATCAAGCATGTCGGCACATCCCGCGGCAGCGTTGCCGCCGCCGGCGGGACGCAATGGCTGCCGATCATTGTCGGCGACCGCCGCGCACGCGAGATCTTGATGCTCGGAAAAGAATTGAATGCCAAGGAGGCCTTTTCGTGGGGATTGATCAATCGGGTTGTCCCCCGAAGAGATCTCGATAAGGCCGTCGATGCGATGGTCGAAACACTCGTCAATAAGCTGCCGGAATGTACGCGCTACACCAAGGAGCAATTGAACTTTTGGCGGAATTTTTCCTGGGCCATGACCATCGGTCATGCAAAAGATTGGCTCACTGTCCACACGTCCGCGCCGGAGATCGTAGAAGGGATCCGGGCATTCAATGAAAAGCGGCCGATAGACTATAAGAAGCTCCGATCGGTGAAAAAGTAATCTCGAAAAAAACAAAATTCTCCCGCTCGTTCCAATAACGCGCACGTCCACCTCTCACTCAAATTAACATACGAGACTTTCTATGGACCTCAGCACTATCCTTCTCACGAAAGAAGCGGGTTATGCCCTCATCCAATTCAACCGTCCCGAGGTGTTGAACGCGATCAACATGAAGCTCATGGAAGAACTGGTTTCTACGCTCGAAGATCTCGATAAAGAGAATGACGTGCGATGCATCATCCTAACGGGAAGCGAGAAAGCGTTTGCCGCTGGGGCCGACATCAAGGAGATGGCGGATGCATCGGCCGTGGAGATGTTACAGCGCGACCAGTTTGCGAGGTGGGACCGCATCCGAAAAATAAAGAAGCCGATCATTGCTGCCGTCGGTGGTTTTGCGCTCGGCGGCGGCTGTGAACTGGCGCTGACGTGCGACATTATTATTGCATCGGAGTCGGCGAAATTCGGCCAGCCGGAGATCAATCTCGGCGTCATTCCGGGAGCTGGAGGAACACAGCGTCTCACCCGAACCGTCGGAAAGTACAAAGCAATGGAGATGATTCTCACCGGCTCAATGTTGACTGCTGAGGAAGCGAAACAACGGGGGCTTGTCGTAAGAGTAGTTCCGAATGAATATCTCGTCGAGGAAGCGAAAAATCTTGCAAAAGTGATTGCCTCAAAGCCACCTCTCGCGGTTCGGCTGGGAAAAGAAGCCGTGCTGAAATCCTTCGATACGACGATCGAAGGAGGGCTCGAATTCGAACGGAAAAATTTCTACATGCTCTTCGCGAGCGAAGACCAGAAGGAGGGGATGAAGGCATTTGTGGAAAAGAGAAAGCCGGAATGGAAGGGGAAATGATGTGAAGGAGTGCGGCCCGCGTTCGCGGCGAGCCGCACTCTTGCAGATCATTTTGCAGGCGATATGATTGCGATGAACTGCGTTATATCGTCGGAGCTTAAATAAATATTGCCGCGCAAGTCGGCTGCCACTCCCACCGGGCGTCCCCAAACCGTTTTCGATGATGTCGACCCCGTCGGCTGAAACCCCGTCACCACGTCGGTAACATACTCTGCAGTCGCGTCCTCATCACTTTTGAATTTCACGAAGACGAGTTTGTATCCTGTCGGGGGAGTGCGGTTCCATGACCCCCTGAATACGACAAACGCTCCGTTCTGATACTGAGCGGGAAGCGATGGATTTGTAAACTCGATTGCCATCGGCGCGGAATGTGCCTGCACCAATGCTGACGGCTGTTTCATCGATCGCACGTGTGCGCTGTCCTCTGCCGTGAGCGGAAGAAGAGCGCGGTACTCGTCGTGCGCGTTAAAGTCGAAGTAAATGCCGTGTGCGTACGCAAACGGGTGGCCGTAGAATCCGCCGTCGCGCACAACGCCGATCCATTCGGGGGGGATATCGTTTCCTTCCCAATCGCTGCCGTTATTTGTCGCCCACAAGCGGCCGTTGTGTATCGTCATACCCACCGCGTTTCGAATGCCGGAAGCAAACGTACGGCGGCCTGTTCCGTCATCGTTGTATTCTTCGATGATCGCACGAAAATCCTCGCGGCAAACGTTGCACGATGACCCGATAGAGAGGTACATTTTTTTTCGCACAGGGTCGAAAACGATCGTGCGTGTATCGTGCCCGCCGGTGACTTGGCGCGCCCCTTTACCAAGTGCATCAATAAAGACTTTCTTTGTTTCGTAAATGCCGTCGCCGTTCTCATCCGTGCATTTCATGACCCGCTGCTCTTTGGCGACATACATCGCTCCATTATAAAATTGCACGTCGTGCGAGAGATGGAATCCCGACGCTGCGACAATCGCAGTGTCCGCGACGCCGTCGTGGTCTCGATCAGGCAGAGCGATGATTTCGCCGCTATTTTTATTCGCGATGTACAGCACGCTGTCAGGACCCCAGGCGAAGAAGCGCGGCTTCCCCAGCCCTCCTGTGTAGAAAACTTTCGCCGTATACCCTTCGGGGACGTTCAGCACAAGGTCGTCTTTTATTCTTCCCTTGAACTTGTCCGGCACGATGAGTTTTACAGGAACAAGCTTTGCCTCCTTCACCGGCGTCATGTGCACACTCGCCGGCAGATCCTGCGCCCGGCAATAGGTTAGAAGAACGAGCAGACCCGGAATCCACCCCTTCAATGCAAAGCTTTTCATACGCATCCTCCTCCACAAAATTAATTAATCTTTTGCCTCCGGCAACAGTTCGCATAACAATTCCACCACTGCATGCTTTAGTGATACTAAGAAAAAAAACGTCTATATTCAACTTCAACCAATCCGGCCGAAGCCGGAAAACGCCGATCAATCCTCAAACCCGTGACGCCATGCCAGACTACAATACGCTACTTTTCACAACAACCAATTCAGTTCTCACGATCACGCTTAATCGTCCGGAGAGCTATAATGCACTCAACGAAACAATGAAAAGAGAATTGAACGATGCATTCAACCAAGCCGGGAAAGATAATGCGGTTCGTTGCATCGTTCTCAGGGGGGCGGGCGAAAAAGCATTTTGTTCAGGACAGGATTTAAAGGAGCACAACGGTTCTGGCCGTTCGCTCAAAGAATCGCTTGAGCAGAGTTACAATCCGCTTATCAGAAGAATGCGTTCACTTGAAAAGCCGGTTATCGGCATGATCAACGGCGTTGCCGCCGGTGCCGGCCTCAGCATCGCGCTCGCGTGCGACATGCGCATCATGTCTGATACGGCGAAACTAATCGAAGTGTTTATTCGCATCGGATTAATCCCCGATTCCGGTTCGCACTGGTTTCTTCCTCGGCTTGTGGGAATGGCGAAAGCTTTTGAGTATGCCGCAACTGGGCGCGACATCGATGCCGCCGAAGCTGAACGCGTTGGTCTGGTGAATCGTGTCGTTCCAGCAGCCGACTTGGAAAAAACAGTGATAGCTCTCGCAGAAAAGCTTGCGAAGGCTCCAACCCGCTCGATCGGCCTCATCAAGCGAACGCTGAACACGTCACTCGCAAGCGGATTGGACGCGCTCCTGGATTATGAAGCTGTCGTGCAAGAGATCGCATCAACGACCGAAGACTATCGGGAAGGCGTGAAAGCTTTTTTGGAGAAGAGGGAAGCTGTGTTCAAGGGGAAATAGTTCAGCGAACAAGGCGGCTGCCATTGCATGCATCAGATTTCTTTGAGATGTTCGAACGGCTGCCGGCAGTGATTGCAGTAATGAAGAGATTTGCATGCGGTTGACCCGAAATCGCTTCTCACTTCGGTCTCGCTTGATTCACAAAACGGGCATGGGACGGTTTCCTGTATCGTGGGGAGAAGAAGAATCACTTCGTCCGAGATCTTTCGCGGGGGCGCGATGCCGTACGCTTTCAGTTTTTCTTTCGCAGAATCATTGAGCCACTCCGTTGTCCATGCCGGTGAATACACCGTCGTGACAAACGTATTGTTGTATCCTGCTGACCGGAGAGCTGCAATAATGTCGTCTTCGATAATTTTCATAGCGGGACAACCTGAATACGTCGGTGTGATCTCGACGTGAACCGCTCCACCGCTGAATTCAACATTTCTCACCATTCCCATCTCGACAACGTTCACCGCAGGAATTTCCGGGTCGTGGACTCCCGTGAGGATGGTAAAGAATTCTTCTTTTGTCGGACGAGGCAAGGAAGGCAATTAAAAATTATGAATTAAGAATTATGAATTATGAGGCTAATAGCTAACAACCAAAATTACAACCTACCACTTTACTCCCGGAAACGACCGGGCGAGGATCTGCATTTCGGCCAGCATGTGTCCGAGATATTCACTGTGTCTGCCGGTACGGCTTCCCGAAGCGACATGGCCGCTGTTTGCGGGGACGGCAAGAGTTGCCGCCGCGAGCACACTGAGAACCAATTCGTTCCATTTTTTTTCAATGTTCTCTAACTCCGGAATGATCCCGAGGTCTGTCAATGCACGTTCCGTTTCATCGAATGCAAAAAGCTCCCTTGTGAACGGCCATAGATCGTCGAGTGCGGATTGCAGCCGGCGGTGGCTTTCTGCAGTTCCGTCGCCCAGCCGCAGCATCCATTCCTTTGAATGGCGAAGATGGTACCTCGCTTCCTTGAAACCTTTCGCCGCGATCCCTGCGAGGCGTTCATGAGCGCTCTTTTGGAGTATTTCGAGAAGGAAATAGCTGTGAGCGTCGAACAAGAACTGGCGTGCCATGGTCGAGGCAAAATCTCTGTTCGGCTGTTCAACGAGCTGGACGTTCGTGAATTGTGTTGCTTCACGGAAGTACGCAAGGTCGTCTGCTGATCGCCCGCCCCCTTCCACTTCGCCGGCCAGATGCAAGAACGCCGACGCCTGGCCGATCTCGTCAAGAGCAATGTTCGTCAGCGCAATATCTTCTTCGAGCACCGGCGCATGGCCGCACCACTCAGAAAGCCGGTGGCCGAGCACCAGGCGGTCGTCGCCGAGACGCAGCAAAAAAGCAGCCAGCAGTTTTTGTGTGTGGAAATCTATGCTCATCAAAATCCTTTGACCGCTTTAGGGATTTTATAGAATTGAGGATGACGGTAGACCTTGTCGTCTGCTGGGTCAAAGAAAGGCTGAGCGTCTGCAGGAGTTGTCGCCGTGATGTATTGCGATGGAACAACCCAGATGCTGACTGGTGTGCCGCGCCGTGCGTAGACATCGCGCGCATTTTGCAATGCCATCTCTGCATCGGCGGCATGGACGCTTCCGGCATGTTCATGAGGAGCGCCGGTTTCGCTCTGCACAAATACTTCCCACAAGTCCCCTTCATTCTCGCCGTGTAGGTTCTTTTCTGTCATGCTTTTTTGGGGGCGCCTCCCTTCGTGCTACTTCGTGTCCTTCGTGGATAGAATCCTGCTTCTCTTTTCAGCGTAAGCGGCTGCCGCATCTCGTACCCAGGCGCCATCGGCATCGGCTTTCCGGCGGGCGTTCAGCCGCTCCTTGTTGCACGGCCCGTTCCCTTTGATCACATCATAAAATTCGTTCCAGTCAATTTCACCGAAATGCCAGGAACCTTTTCTCTCATCATACCGAAGCTCTGGATCGGGGAGGCGGATATTCGCGGCTTTTGCCTGCGGCACAGTAGTGTCGACAAAACGCTGCCGGAGTTCGTCATTGCTGTGAGTTTTTATTTTCCATCGGAGAAGTTCCGCGCTGTTCGGCGAATCTGAATCGGGGGGACCGAACATCATCAGGGACGGCCACCACCATCGGTTCACGGCTTCCTGGACCATTGCTCTCTGTTCAGGCGATCCCGAAGAAAGAGTGACGACGATTTCATACCCCTGCCGTTTGTGGAAATTCTCTTCTTTGCAGATGCGGAGGTTGGCGCGTGAGTAAGGTCCGTACGAACATTTCGCGAGCATCGTTTGGTTGATGATCGCCGCACCGTCGACGAACCAGCCAATCACGCCGATATCTCCCCAGGAAAGCGTCGGGTAATTAAAGATGTGGGAATACTTTGCCCTTCCTCCCAAAAGCGCTTCGATCATCTCGCGGCGGCTGACGCCGAGAGTTTCTGCCGCGCAATAGAGATACAGTCCATGCCCCGCCTCGTCCTGCACTTTGGCAAGCAGAGACATTTTTCTTTGCAAGGTAGGAGCTCTCGTGATCCAGTTCCCTTCCGGCAGCATGCCGACTATCTCCGAGTGAGCATGCTGTGAGATCATTCGAATGAGCTGCTGGCGGTACCGGTTCGGCATCCAATCTTTCGGTTCGATCTTTTCTCCCCGGGCAATGCGGTCTTCGAAATGCCGAAGCATGGCTGCCGGATCCGTTGAGTCGGCCATATTCCTTCCAGAGTGGGTGAAAGATCGCTGTTGCACGAAACTACCTAATTGGACTTTCAAAAACAAGATGCGGATTGCCTTTATTCCAGCGATTCGTTATAATTATGCCGCGGGGAGCCGAAGAAGGGATAAACGCCTCTTTCGCAAGTTTGGCCGGGCGTTTACCTGCAATTCCAACTCTCCAAAATTCCAGAATCGAGAAGAACGCTGCACACCGAAAACCCAAAACCCAATTTCCCAATACATGTCTCTTTCACTCGGAATTGTAGGCGCTGGCACGATGGGGATGGGCATTGCCCGCGTTGCAGCGCTCAATAAGTTCAACGTTGCACTGTACGATATTAATGAGACGGTCATCCTTAACGGAATCGCCCGCGTTACTTCAGAAATGAAGCGGAGTGTTGAGAAGCAGAAGCTCCTACAAGAAGAAATGACGGATACGCTCTCCCGCATTCATCCTCGTACTAAACTCTCCGACCTCGGCCATTGCGACATCATCATCGAAGCGGTGCTTGAAGACCTTCGGATAAAGAAAGACCTCTTCAGGCATCTCGAAGCGGACGTTCGGCCCGACGCAATCCTGGCTACCAACACGTCCTCGCTTTCTGTTACCGCAATAGCATCGGGAGTGAAAAAACCTGACCGCGTCGTCGGACTCCATTTTTTCAACCCGGTTCACGCGATGAAACTTGTCGAAGTTGTTCGGGGGACGCATACCTCCGAAGGGACGATGCAGCGGGGTGTTGAGTTCGTTGAGAAGTTGGGCAAAACATCTGTCCGTGTGAAAGACACGCCGGGATTTATTGTGAATCGTGTTGCGCGGCCGTTCTACGGGGAGGCGCTCCGAATCCTGGGAGAAGGGATCGCTTCGGTGGAGGATATCGACCGCATCGTAAAAGGAGAAGGCGGCTTCGCAATGGGGCCGTTTGAGTTGATGGATCTGATCGGTATCGACGTCAACCTCGCGGTGACGCAATCCGTCTACGAACAATTCTTCAACGACCCGCGCTACCGCCCTCACCCAATTCAACGTCAAATGGTCGATTCCGGCAAGCTCGGAAAGAAGACCGGGAAAGGGTTCTACAGCTATTGAAACCGCCTTCGCGAAAACAAAATCAGCTGACTGTGTTCATCGTAGGCGATGAGCCGCTGGTTGCTGAATATTCCGAGACGGCCTCGGCCTTCAACTATGCAATTATTGCCCCCGAAAAGATCAAAAGCCTGGCATCGGACGCAAAGAGAATCTCCATCGCTCTTGAGCTCAGCAATCTCGATCTCAACAGCAAAAGAAAAAACCTGGAGGTATTGGACAAAGCTCTGCCGGAATCGACCGCAATTCTCACATCCTCAGTTAATGTCTCGGCTCTTGAGCAGTCGCAGTGGATTACGACAAAACAGCGGCTCGTCGGCATCGGAGCACTGCCGACACTGATCAAGAATCCTGTCGTCGAAGTTTCGCCGACGGTCTATACAAGCGAATCGGCCGTAGATGTTGCGCGGAAATTTTTCATCTCCCTGAAAAAAGAAATTGCGGTCGTGCAGGATAGGGTCGGAATGGTGCTGCCGAGGATTCTCTGCCAAATCATCAATGAGGCAATGTTCGCCGTTCAGCAGGATGCGGCGGAGCCCAAAGATATCGATACGGCAATGAGGCTCGGGATGAATTATCCTTCTGGTCCGATTGAATGGGGGGATAGGATCGGCTTTCAACAGGTGACGGCAGTGCTCGGTGCATTGCATGCCGATTTGGGGGAAGAACGCTACCGCATTTGTCCGTTGTTAAAGGAGATTGCGGCAACTGGTAAATTTTGGGGATGAAATGCACTAGCCATCCGATTGCTTAAAGCAATCGGATGGCTGAAACAGGGGGGGGACATGAAATACAACGACGGCAAGTATTACCACGTCTACAACAGGGGCTCCCGCAAAGGGAGAATCTTCTTTTCCCAAGAAAACTACTTTTATCTCCTTCGTCTTCTCTCATCTAACGCCGAAAAATATCCGACTGCGGTCATTGCGTATTGTTTGATGCCGAACCATTATCACTTATTGCTTTTTCAGCAAAAAGGGGGAAGCATTTTCAAAACGATCCAAACGACATTTAATTCTTATGTTCAAGCAATCAATAAAAAATATAAATTCAGCGGTTCTTTATTTCAGGGTAAAACAAAATCTATTCTTGTCGATTCAAATGAATACGCGGTTCATTTGGTACGATATATACATCTGAATCCGGTCAAGGCGAAACTTGTTTTAGCGCCTCGTGAATGGAGATTTTCTGATTATAGAAGGTGGGTCGATATACGCAACCCATCCGATGGCTTAAAGCCATCGGATGGGTTTTTACGTTTGCGTGATTCGTACTTTGGCGGGGGAGATAATTACAGGAAGTTTGTCGAAGAACACGATGAAAAGGCGGTCGAACGTGTTTCGAAGTATGTTATCGAATGAATCAGCTGTATAGCTATCCGATCGCTTCAAGCGATCGGATAGCTAATCTCAGCTTCCTTCCTTCAACGATTTCTCGTATTCCGTTTTGTAAAGCTGCAGCGCATCGAGGATTGATTCCGCCACAACTTGTTGTCCGCTCGGGCTCCGCAGATACATTTCATCCTTCCGGTTGGAAAGATAGCCGGTTTCAATAAGGACGTTCGGCATCGATGCGCCGACGAGCACATAAAAACCCGCCTGCTTTACACCGCTGCCTGCGGGCGACAGCTTCTTGCCCATTTCTTCATTGAGCAGTGAAGCAAATTGTTCGCTTTGCCGGACGTACGCACTCTGAGCCATCGTGAGGATGATGAAATTCTCTTCGGTGATGTCCTGATACCGATCCTGAAAATCCTTCTCCAACCTCACGACCGCATTTTCCTTCTGCGCTATCTTGATGGCGTCCTCTGTTTTGCCGGGGCGCAGCAAATAGATTTCAAAACCGTTCGTCGGCGACGGCTTGCGTTCCAACGAATTGCAGTGAATGCTGATGAACAATTTTCCCTGGTTCTCGTTCGCGATCTGCCCGCGGCGGTACAGCTCTATAAAGCGGTCGGACTTGCGCGTGTACACCACCTTCACGTCGGGGAGGCGTTCTTCAATCAGCTTCCCCAGTTTCAATACGATGCCGAGCGTAATGTCTTTTTCACGAGTGCCGATGGTTCCAAGCGTCCCGGGGTCGTTGCCGCCGTGCCCCGCATCCAGCACGATGACGTCGAGTTTCCATTTCTTCCGCTGCGTATCGAGTTGTGATTGTAAGTTATCCTGTTGAGTTTGCGCTTGTTGTGCTTCCTCTTTTTGCCGCTTGCGTTCGGCGGCTAATTCTTTTTTCGACGGAGGTGTTGCCGTTTGAATGGATACGAGGAGGTCGTTGCTCGTCTCATCCTGCACAATTTCCGACGAGGAGATTTTCTTCCGCAGCTTGAATGATATCTGCGCCGACGTCGGCGACTGGACGGCGAGCATTTGTTCCACGACCGGGTTCAGAGTGCTGGAATTGAGCGCCGCGGTATCTGCTCTGACATTCGGGAGCGTGACATACATCCAATTATCCTCGCGTACAAAACGGTCCGCATCGTTGATCTTCACCGGTGAATGGATACGGATGAGGTAGCCGTTTTTCCGGCTTTCCACTGCAATGCTTGAAATGTCGAATGGTTTTGCAATTGCCGTCGAATCACTTTCAGCCGGAGCAATTTCCCGCGTGGTATCGACGGCAAGCTCCGTTTGGGAGATGGAATTGAAGATCGGAATGAAGTACAGGAGCGGCGCGTACAGCGTGTCGCCGACGGCGTGCGTCGGCACCGGAAGCTGCAGCGCTGTCTGCTTCCGTGTTGCAAGGTCTGTTACGATGACGAAAGAGTTCTCGGACGCCAGCTTCATTTGGGCGTGGCTGAGCTTGATTTCCATTTTCTTCGTCGTCGGGTTATAGAAATAATTCAGCCCGAACATATGTACCAGATCGGGAAGAGAAATGAACCGCACCCTGTCTATCGTCACCGCGCCGACGTATTTTGACGCTGCAGGATTTTTCACGACAACAATTTCAGCGCTGTCCTGCTGCTGAGCGAATACGGGAGAGCCGTTCAGCACGGGGAGCAATCCCACAATACAAAACAACACATGCCGAAAAGTAAGTCTGTTCATGGCCGGTAATTAGTGAATTGAAGTGGAAGGGGAAAATCGAGGGCCTTCAATTTTGCGATCACTGCCTGCAGCTCGTCGCGATCTTTGCCGGAGACCCGCACCTGCTCCTCCATGATCTGCGCCTGCACCTTAAGTTTCGAATCTTTGATAATCTTGACGAGCGTTTTCGCATTCTCTTTGTCGATGCCGACCCGCAGCGTAATCTTCTGACGGGCCGTCCCGCCCGCAGCCTGCTCTACCGGGCTGTATTCCAGCGACTTGAGATGGATGCCCCGCTTAATGAATTTGTTCTGGAGGACATCGATGACGCTCTTGAGCGTAAACTCGTTGAGCGAGCTGACGGTCACTATCTTTTCTTTCTGATCAAAATTAATGGTCGACTTGGAATCCTTCAGGTCGTAGCGTTGTGCAACTTCTTTCTGCGCCTGATTGAGAGCGTTGTCGACTTCCTGCATGTTCACTTCGGAAACAATGTCGAATGAATTCTGTTGTGCCATAGCCTGTCAGTCGTGCAGTGTCTCGACGTTTACGTTTCGTTTTTTCAATTCGGCGATCAATGGCTCCGCAGGAACGATTTCTTCTGCCGTAAAAACTCCCCTTTTCGAAATAGTGCCGTCGAGCATCATTTGCGCAATAATAGAAGTCGGATACGCCGTCGTACGCATCATCGCGGTCATAGAGTTCTTTTCATCGAAGAGATCGATGATCCGGTATGAAAGCCGCACCTCTTCGCCGTTCTTTCTTCCGCGGGCTGACACCTGAAGCAGTACGACATCCGGTTCGTTAAATGTAAGACGTTTTTTAAGCAATTCCAAAAATAATTCTCGCATTGTGACGAGATTGCTTCCCAGAGCCACGGGCGAATTATCCGCAAAACCGATATCAAACAACGGCTTTATTTTGCCGCAATGCCCCGCGTAGCGAATGGTCTTGTATTCGAGCGACTGTACTTTTCGCTCCAACAAGTGAGGAAGGCGTGATGCACCCCCACCGGTGTGAAATGCTTCCAAATTCTCGAACGGCGGCGGAAACGAAAGACTTTCCACCTCGGTGAGCGGTTCAATTATTTGAATTTTCCCTTCTCGAAGGATCGTCGTGTTGAGCGAATATTCTTCTACCAGGCCCTCCGCAGAGAAGGCGAGTTGATAATTTAATGGAGGATGGGGATGCTGCGGCAGGCCTCCGACACGAAGCTGCAGGGAATCGGCGATGTCAAATTGCCGGAATGCGTGCATCGCCAAAATATTGGCGAGGCCCGGGGCGAGGCCGCAGTTAACGACTGCTGTGATGTTCGCGTGCACTGCTGCAGGAGTTTCGGATAATTGTTGTTCGACGATGCCGTCGTCATGGCCAAGGTCGCAGAAATGACAGCCGGCTTCGATCGCAGCTTTGGCGAGAACGTAGTTGAGATGGAACGTCACGGCGCTGATAACGACGGCATGTTCCGACATCAATCGGACAAGCTCCGCGTGGTCTCGTACATCAAGTCCTCTCGGGTGGACTCTCATTGCATCGACGGCGTTGGCAGCTTGCACCGCTCTTCCCTGGTCAATGTCCGCAAGCGTTACGGTAAAATTTGTATTGGAGTTAACGATGTCGAACACGATGGCTTTTCCCATCAAGCCGGCGCCGAGTACCAGAAATGGTTTTCGCGGTGACATAAAGTTTTTTATTGTATTGCGGTAGTATCTTGCCGCCGAAATGATACTTTTTTAAAAAATCTGAAAAATTGTTTCTCGCTAAGCCGCAACGGCGCCGAGATTTCTTTTTAGAATTAACTTGCGCCTTGGCGTGAGCGAAATATTCTGTAGCCTCATTTTAGAATTTCCCCCGTTTCGTTGCTCCAGAACAAGAGATCGAGCTCATCGATCGGTATGCCGATGTCCTCTGCAAATTTCTGAAATCGATTTTCGATCGCGAGATATTTTTTCTTGGTCAAAGTTTTTGGGAGCGAACGGATGGCGCCGTGCTTCTTCAAATTCTTGAGAATATGCCGGTCGAGAATTGCCAGGCCGTCGTTCAACCCGACGTTGCGCAAAAAATGTGTCGCCTCCTTATACCCGATTCCCTTGACGTTCTCCGCGAGCCATTTTCTCTTTTCAAAAGCCGATTCTCCGTTTGATATTTTTTGGAGGATAGCGGCGTACTGCTGCTTCATGACGACAAGCAGCTTTGCCTTTGTTTTATGGAATCGGACGTAGTATTCTTTTTGGTGCAGCAGACGTTCGGGATCAATCTCAGCGTTCTGAAAATTGTGCGCCATCAACATCGCCTGAGCTTTTGCAGAATTCACCGCGCTCGACTGCGGCGTCATGAAACAATAGACGAGCTCATAGAAATAGTCATCTTGCGTGACAGCGCGAAAATCGGCCAAGCGCTTCTGAATTGACGGCCGCCCTTTCTTGTAATCCTCCATCAGGCTTTCGAGATTCTTATACCGGGGATTTATTGCGCGATGCATATAATTTTCCCGACTCCGTTTCCCCGGATCGCGATCAGCATTTCCCGTTCCATCGCTTCCAGTACACGCATGATCCATGTCATATCCCGTGGATGAAAGCGTTCTACGATTCGCTGGCCCAGCTGCAGAGGCGTCAATGGTTTCTCGTGGAGGACTTTCAAAATTCTTCCCCGGTAGATCCGCCGCGGAATTCCCTTAAACGACGGCTCGGCTTTCTTTTTCGCCGAGTATTTAATTTCGAAAGCTTTTGAAAAAGCCGATGCACACATCGATATGATCGGGCACGAGCTGCATTGCGGATTTCGCGCAGTGCATACAAGCGCGCCGAGATCCATGAGAGCCTGGTTCCATTCCGCGGCTTTCTTCCGGGGCAAAGTTCTCGCCGCAAGCGCCCAGATCTCTTTTTCCGGTCTCACATCATGTATCGAGCGGATATTCCAGAAGACCCTGCTGAAAATACGGCGAACGTTGACGTCAACAACCGGAACTTCGGCGCCGAAGGCAAAAGACGCTATCGCGTGTGCCGTATATTTTCCAATGCCGGGGAGTTTGAGAAGTTCTTCAATGGAACGGGGAATTTTGCCGCCGTTATTTTCGGAAAGCTGTTTGGCGAGAGCATGCAGGCGAAGGGCGCGGCTGTTATAGCCGAGCCCAGACCACCGGCGCAGCACATCCGCTTTTGACGCCCTGGCCAATGCGGATAATGTTGGAAATGTACGGAGCCACCCGGTGTAGAAAACAGCGACGCGGCGTACTTGCGTTTGCTGTGCCATGATTTCTGAAAGGAGAATTCGATACGGGTTTTGCGTTAACCGCCAAGGGAGAGAGCGGCCGTTGCTTCTATACCATTTGAGAATATTTGACTGAAGCCGGGAAGAATTCAAAAGTGTAATTGACAGTTGTGAATGCGAATGACAAGGAGACCGGGATATCCTTCAAGTACTCTTTCGGTGTTATGCGGGTTCAGCTTCTCACTTTTAATTTTTCCACAACATCCCTGTTTCCATCCAGCATCTCGATGCCGGCCAGTTCGTCGCGATGAACCCATCGGATCTGTTCAAACACGTTATTGCGGATCGTTCCGGCGTACGAGGGGACAAGGTGATAGCAGACTTCGAACGACCCGGAATCCGGATAGAGCCATTCCTGATGAAAGAATTCGCCGCCGACAATTGCGTCGATGGACAGCTCTTCGCGCAGCTCTCTGCGGAGGCATTGTTCAGCCGATTCGCCGTTCTCAAATTTCCCTCCCGGAAATTCCCACTTCAACGGGTACCGCGAACTTTTCTTTCGCTGGCAAACGAGAACCTGCGTACCAAGGGTGATGATCCCGACGGCGACTTTTATCATGGATGAATATAAATAGTTGGAGTGTGAAAGACAATATTGGAAGTGTTTGGTAGTGGCTATCTTAATTCAGAAAACACCTACGTCGTCCCTCGATGTGTTCGCTCCGCTCACTTACTCGGGATGATCATGGTCCGTTCACCCTGAGCGCGTCCCGATGTTTTTGCCAAAGGCATCACTTCGTGATTATCGGGACGCGTCTGGCGAAGCCATCCCTTCGGGAGAAGGGTCTATTGTCCAAAGCAGCCCGCTACCAAAATCTACCAATATTTGACTTTTCCTGTACGGCAATGTATATTAACACCAGAATTTGTTCTTTGAAGTGAAATTCGTTAGGGGTGTTTCGCCATAGGCGAATCTGAGAATATACCCTACAACGATCCCGCAGTTCTTGCGGGATGGATATACCTGATCTGGATAATGCCAGCGTAGGAAACACGATGACATAGTTTTTTTATGAAGCCGTTGCTGATGCGTTCCATTTCAGCAACGGCTTTTTTATTTCCTAATGTTTGAAGAGGAGAATATTCATGGTTGAAAGATGTATGAAGGAGCGGAAAATGGGGAGAATTATCATCGCCATCGCCCTTCTTGTAACGCAATATCAGTGTCTTTTTTCTCAGGATGAGAAGGACAAAGATACGGTGAAATACACTCTCGCGCCGGTGCTCGTTACGGCCAGCGAAGCGAAAGAACGTGAAACGCCGGTGACGTTCACAAATCTCACGAAAGGACTGATCGAGCAGCGGTATTCTATGCAGGACGTTCCTGTTTTGCTTGCCCAGCTTCCTTCGATGATTTCTTTTTCGGACGGCGGGAACGGCATCGGCTATAATTACGTGACGCTGCGCGGGTTCGACCAATCGCGGCTCTCTATTATGGTGAACGGCATTCCTCAAAACGATCCCGAAGATCAAGGGGTGTACTGGCTCGACTTTTCAGACATCCTTGCAAGCGCATCGAATGTTCAGGTTCAGCGCGGTGCAGGAAGCTCGTTCTACGGCCCGGCGGCGATCGGCGGATCTATTAATGTTGTCACCAATCCTTTCGAGCCGAAGCCGTTCGTGAAATTTGAAAGCCTGTTTGGCTTCCAGCAGTACAGCGACAGCAGCAAATCGCTCCCAATGACGATGAAAAAACTTTCCGGGTCTTTTAACTCTGGCTTGGTCGATAACAAATACATGTTCTACGCGAAACTCGGAGAGATCAATTCCGAGGGTTACCGGCTTCACTCGGGTGCGGCATTGGATTCCTACTTTTTCGGAGCGCTGCTGCTGGGAGCAAATTCGACGACGCGCATCCATTTTTTCGGAGGGCCGGTGCAGGATCAATTGGTCTACAACGGTCTGCCGAAATCGTACAACGGCAATTACCAGCTTCGGCGGATGAACATCAACGACGAAGGATTAGTCCGTCAGCCCGAAGAAAACGAACAGTTCACGCAGCCGCACTATGAGGTTCTGAATGAGTGGAAAATTTCTGAGACTCAAAAACTAAGCAACACCTTCTTCTTTTATGAAGGACATGGATGGTTCGATTTCAATGAGTACGGCGACACATCGACATTCCGTATCGACCAGGCGCACGGATTTCATCCTGCGCAGGATATCTCTACCGCACTCATTCGCGCCGGCATTGATCTTGCGCAATGGGGCTGGCTGCCCCGCTACGAATTGTCGCTCGACAACGGCGAATTGACTATCGGAGGAGAGCTCCGCTATCACAAGGGAACTCACTGGGGAGAGGTCCTGGGCGCTGACAGTCTGCCGGCGAACTATGATGTCAATTACCGGTTCTATCAGTATGACGGCGAAAAAACCATGGCGTCTTTGTACGCAACTGAAGTGTATCGTCTCCAAGAAAACATTTCATTGCTGGCAACTGTGCAGTTTGCCTACGACCAGTATACGATTGCAGATGAAAAGTTCTTGGAGAATTCGTTCAGTTACCCGTACTATTTTTTGAACCCGCGATTTGGGGTGAACTATAACATTACCGAAGCGTGGAACACGTACATCTCGGCTGCGTACACGTCCCATGAACCGCCGCTGAGTAATTTATACGATGCCGAAAACGCCGCCTACGATCCCACGATTGTTCCGCAATTTGAGACAAAAATTGTCGACAACGATACGGTGTACAATTACACAAAACCGCTGGTGAAACCGGAACAGCTCCTTGATTTCGAACTTGGCGCGGGATATAAATCGGAAGGCTTGACCGGTACCGTGAACGTTTATTGGATGGAATTTACGAATGAATTGGTCCCGAACGGAAAGCTCAACAGGTTCGGCATCCCGATCGTCGGCAATGCAGACCGGACCCGGCACATTGGTTTCGAGGTGGACGGATCCGCACGGTTGCCGAACTCTTTTTCACTCAGCGGCAACGCGTCGATTTCATCCAACAAGATCATCAAGGAAACCTCTCTCGATGTCGATTCCACCGGAGCGGTCATTGCCACAAAATTGGACGGCAATCCGATCGGCGGTTTTCCAAGCCTCATGGGAAATCTCTTTATCAATTATCAAACGGATAAGCTGACCGTTTCAGTGTCGGCAAAATACGTTGGGTCGTTCTACACGGATGATTTCAAGATCGATGCGGACAAAAATGATGCGTATACCGTGTTCAACGCCGAAGCGTTGTATACGCTTCCTCCGATCGCAAGCGCGCGCGTGACACTCCGGGGAGAAATTCGTAATTTGTTGAACACGCTGTATATGCAAACCGGAGACGGCGATCTGTTCTTCCCGGCAGCAGAACGAAATTATGTTGTCGGCCTTACACTTCAATTATAGCATTGTGACATGAAATTATCTTCTTCTGAAAAAAAAGAGAGACGTGAGGCGCTAGTTATTTGCAATGGCGACGTCCTTTCCCTGAAAGCGATAGCGCCGCTGCTGAAAGAAAAACCGTTCATCGTGTGCGCTGACGGCGGGGCGAATAGAGCGCGGAAACTTGGAATTCGGCCGGATATCATTATCGGCGATTTGGATTCGATCTCATCTGCGACAAGAAAATTCTTTTCCAGTGTCGAGACAATCAAGGTCGAAAGCCAATACAGCACTGACCTCGAAAAGGCGCTCGACTACCTCGTGACGCAGAAATATCTCAACGCCGTTGTCGTCGGCGCGATGGGAGGGAGGCCGGACCATGCACTATCGAACCTGAGCATCTTAAAAAAATATAATAAACGAATTCGCCTGTTGTTCTCCGATTTGTCCTGCGATATCCAGATTGTTGACCGAAGGATTGCTTTTGCATCAAAGATCGGCTCAGTTATTTCGCTGCTGCCGCTGGGACGATGTGAGGGAATTTCGACATCGGGACTCAGATACTCTCTGCATAACGAGCCGCTCGAACTGGGCGTGCGCGAGGGGACGAGCAATACAGTAGTATCTTCCCCGGTGACAATTTCAGTCAAAAAGGGAAGTTTGGCGTTATTTATAGTGAAGTCAAAGTGACATATTTTCCATTTACAATTTCCGATTTTCGATTACCGAACTGAAGCATTTGAATCACTCTAAAAGTATGGCTCGCGCAGGGACGCAAAATGAATCAAAAACAAAATCCTTGCGCCTTGACGGCTTGGCGAGAGACGATTTTTCAGATGTCTCGAACAACTTGCTGCCAGGATATAATGCTTCCGTATAAGCTTGTTCATTGCTCATTGTTGATTGTTCATTGAATATGGTTTCTTTTTCCTTTATCGATATTCTGCTTGTTGTTCTCTACTTTGCCGTCGTTGTATTTATCGGCTTTCGCTCTGCCCGGAAGGAAAAAACACAAACAGAGGAGTACCTTCTTGCGAGCCGATCGCTCACGCTTCCGGTCTTTGTCGCGACTCTCGTGTCGACGTGGTACGGTGGGATTTTGGGTGTCGGAGAATATTCGTATCAATACGGAATCTCCAATTGGGTGGTGTTCGGTGTCCCCTATTATTTTTTCGCTCTCGTCTTCGCTTTTTTTCTGGCAAAGAAAGCGCGCGCTACAAACCTTGTCACGATTCCCGATAAACTGTTCGAAGCGTATGATGCGAAAACGTCGCTGCTCGGCGCTCTGCTGACGTTCGTTTTGATATCGCCGGCCCCGTACGTGCTCATGCTTGGAATTCTCGTGCAGTTGATTTTCGGGATCAGCCTTGTTGCCAGCGTTGTTGTCAGCACTTTTTTGACGGTGTGTTATCTATATGCGGGAGGGTTCAGGTCCGACGTCAATACGAATATCGCAGAATTCATTTTGATGTTCGTTGGCTTTGCGATCATCCTTCCGTTCGCGTATGCAAAATTCGGAGGGTTGGATTTTCTTCAGCGGAATCTTCCGCCGCTCCATCTGACCTGGCACGGAGGAAATTCGATGCAATTTATCGTCGTCTGGTTCTTCATTGCTCTCTGGACACTCGTCGATCCCGCATTCCACCAGCGGTGTTATGCCGCCAAAGACGGGGCAACAGCACAGAAGGGGATTATTCTCTCCACCCTGTGCTGGTTTGTCTTCGATTTTTTTACGAGCACGGCGGGGTTGTACGCCCGCGCGGCGATGCCGCACCTCCAGCAGCCGATGTTTTCATACCCCATGCTTGCCGAAATCACCCTGCCGTCCGTTGCGAAAGGAGTGTTCTACATCGGCATGCTCGCGACGATCATGTCGACGCTCAGCAGCCTTACGTTCATCGGCGCATCGACGATCGGCAACGATATTATCGGAAGGCTGTTGTCGCATGAAAAGAAAGAGGTGAGGGCGGCTGCCGTTACGCTGTGGACAAAAATCGGATTGGTCGTCACTGCCGCCTTCGCCGTTGCTCTTGCGCTATGGATCCCCTCCGCCGTCAAACTCTGGTACGTAATTGGAACGGCTATCATTCCCGGACTATTAGTACCATTGATGGCTAGCTATTTTGAACGGCTGAAAATTCCGACATCGTTTGCTTTTGCAGCAATGTTCTTCGGATGGAGTGTGTCCACGGTGTGGCTGGTGTGCGGGCAGCTTTCGGGAGGAGAATATTTTTTTTCCATCGAGCCGATGTATCCCGGATTATTTATATCGATCGGGATATGGGGGGGTGGAAGGATTGTTGGTGCACGCAGGAAGTCGTGAGGAGACGGGTGCTATCAATCCGCCAGTACGCTCGACACGCACTCGAGGATCTCCTCGATGCGGAAAGGCTTGTGAATAATATTTCTAACCCCGCGGCGAAGAATTCCGTTTCTCGAATTTTCTTCAAGGTACCCGGTCATAAAAACCACTTTTACCTGCGGGTTGATCTCGAGCAGTTTGCTGAATACCTCCTCGCCCCCCATGAGCGGCATTCCCAAATCCGATATCACCATATCGATCTCGCTGCAATGTGATTGATATTTTTTCACGGCATCGATTCCATTCGACGCCGTCATCACGCTGTAGTTTTTCCCTTCAAGGATCTCCGCGAGCATTTCCCTCAGTCCTTGTTCGTCATCCACGATGAGAATTGTCGATGGGCGTCGCTCCGTGCTCTGTTCGGGAATGGATTCGCGTTTCTTGATTTTCGCCGGATCGTTGAGTTCGGCGCTCACCAGGGGAAAATACAGAGACATGGTCGTCCCCTGGCCGACGCTGCTGACGACGTCGATCAGCCCGTGATGGTTCTGTGATATTCCATGGACGATCGAGAGGCCGAGCCCCGTTCCTTTTCCTCTTCCTTTCGTCGAAAAAAATGGTTCGAAGATGCGCGATGCGGTTTCCTCGCTCATCCCCGTACCGTTATCCGAAACGCTGAGAACGACGAACTTCTCTTTTTGGATTTGCGGAAATTTTTTCTGCAGTTCCGCGTGCGCGATCGTGCCGACGCGGAACACGATCGTTCCGTTAACCGATTTTGCTTCGATCGCGTCGCGGGAATTCAGCGCGAGGTTGAGAAGAGCCTGGTGCAGCTGGTCAGAGTCTCCCATGATGACGGCGTCGCTTGTCTCGATCTCAGATTTTATCGAAATAAATTTCGGCAGCGTGTGCTCGAGCAATTTCTGCACTTCGAGGACGACAGTGGCCACCGACATTGGTTTGAGTTTTCCTTTTTCCGACCGGGCGAAGAGAAGCAGCTGCTTCGCGATCGCGGCGCCTCTTTCCGCAGCCGTTGCGACCATGTCTGCATAGCGCTGCAGGGTTTTGTCGTTTCGCGTTTTTTCCTTCAAAATTTCGGCGGAGGTGAGGATCATCGATAAGACGTTATTAAAATCGTGCGCGATACCGCCGGCAAGGACGCCGACCGATTCAAGTTTTTGCGCGTGAAGGAGCTGATTCTCGAGCAATCTTCTTTCGCTCGTATCCCGGAAAATGCTCAGGAGCATCTTGTTGTTCGCGCCGAATACGATGAACGAATTCGATATCTCCACGGGAACTTCTTCTCCGTTCCACAGTGCGATATCCCCGGTAAAGAGCGGAAGCACAGCCTCGGATTCGAATTCCTGCCGGTATTCATCGAGAGCCGTGTCCCGTTCGCTCTGCTGGTATGTCACCGAAAGGAATTCTCCTACGAGCTTTTCCTGGGGGAGTTTTACAATTTTGCTGTACGCGGAGTTGACCATGACGATTCTGCCGGCTTTGTCCGTCAGCCTCATGCCGTCCGCCGAATGTTCCCACATTGCCCGGAATCGTTCCTCATCGGCTTTTCGCTGGATTGCGGTGGCGATGTGCTGCGACACAAACGTGAGAATTTCCTGTTCTTTGTCCCCGTACCGCACTGATTCGGTGTAGCTCTGTACGACGATCGCCCCGAACGTTGTCTGGCCGGCTTTGAGGGGAACACCGAGCCAATCGATCGAGGGGGCTCCTATCGATTCGACTTCTTCTTCCCGCAGCAGCAATTCAAAAACGTCCGGCGATGCCAGCAGAGGCTGCCCCGTCCGCAGCACGTACTCCGTCAGTCCCTTTCCGAGTTTCTTCGGAGTGGGCTGAAGGTCAAGCTCATCCACAAAATACGGGAAACTCAGTATCTGTGTCGACGCATCGTACAGCGCGATGTAGAAATTCTCGGCCGACATCAAGGTGTTGATGATAGAGTGGACGGAAGAGTAGAATTCATCGAGGTCGACCGTCGAATGCGTTTTTTCCGCTATACGATAGAGTGCCGATTGGAGTGTCTCCGACCGTTTCCGTTCCTGGATGTCGGTCACCGCACCGAGTGTTCCGATTATTTTTCCGTCGATATCCCTGTACGGCGTTGCGTTTATTTCCGCCCAAAATTGCGTACCATCTTTCCGGGTCATGAAGACTTCATACCGTTCAAGCTTGCCGAGCAGCCTGTCCTTGTTCCGCTCTTTCATGGCCACCCATTTGTCTTGCGGAAGAAGAAGGGTGTACGCCGGTTTGCCGATCATTTCTTCCGCGGCATATCCGCAAAGGTCCGCCATGCGCGAATTGATGTAGATGACCGTGTCATCGACATCGGTGATGACCACCCCTTCGCCAAGGCTCTCGACAACCGTGCGGAATCGCATCTCCGATTCCCGGAGCGTTTCCTGGGCGCGCATGCGCTCGGTGATATCCAGCAGCGTGCCGTGAATAGCCGGTTTTCCGTTGTAGATAGTGCGGGACCCGTAGACCTCGACGTATATTTTTGTCCCGTCCTTTTTCTGGCCGACGAATGTGTAATTCAGTGCGTCACTATTATCGTTCACTCGCTTGCGGACGTTCTCCATGACCGTAGCGTGCGATTCCGGAGCGACAAACATCAGAATCGATTTTCCGAACACTTCCTCGCGTTTGTAGCCGAAGATTTCCGCAATGCGTTCGTTCACAAATTTGAGAGTGCCGTCTTGAATCAGATACACTCCCACCAAAGCTTTTTCTACCAGGCTGGAATACCGCTCTGAGAGTTGCGGAACAAGAGAACGGACGAGACGATAGTTGCCGAGCAAAAGGAGCAGCATACCGAGCGTTAGACCGAAATAGCCCGTGACGATTCCGATCGTTGGAAATATGTCTTCATTCCATTGCTGAGGAAGGATGTTGCTGTGATACAGCGAGTCGAGGATGATGTTCAAATAGACAAGGGCAAAACCGATTGCGATGAGGCGGAAACCTTTCAACGTGTGTTTGATGATGAGCGTACGAAGGACGAGAAAAAATCCGACGGCCGCAAACATCAGAAGAAGAAATTGTATGAGACTGTAAATGTGCATTCGTGAACGAGTATCAGATAGTTACTTTTCCAGTGTAATTACATCGAACACATTTGAACCTGATGGATCAACTTTGCCGCCGCCGATCCATTCGCCTCCGTTACGTTCGACAGAACGGAACTCGCCGACACCCGCTCCGCCATGGTCGTCCTGCGCCCCTACAAGTATCGTCATCTTCCACTCCGGTGTGGGCTTCCCAAGATACTTAAGGGGAAGACTAAACTCAATCGATTTTCCCGAGACGCTGCCGATGGGGTTCCGCATGTCTTCAGGCCGTGGAAGATATTCGCACAACACAGTCCCTTTTCCATCGGCGATGCGGATTCCTCCGCCGATCGTGATCAATCGGTCGAATTTGTAACGGTCGCTGAGCGTGAAATTCGAATTTGCACCGACCGACACCGAACCGGTATCGCCCCGATGGAGTGCGATCGCGGCGAACGTAAGCTGGAATCCGTATTCCGGATGCCAGCCCGGGTTCGCGAGATTGCGAAACACGAGCGTGAAGTACGCGTTCGATGAATCGACTCTGACCGTTGCGTGAAGGATATCCAGAATTCCGGGTTTGAAGTTGACGTTTGAAGGATAGACATACGTTCCGGAATCGCCGCGATCGTCGCCGGCAGCGTCTTCTTTGTCGAATAAAATTGCAGCCGTTGAATCCGTTCTGCGAACATCGTTCAACGAGAGCGTGGGATACCGCGGACCCTGAAGTGCAGGCAGTCGAGCATTGAGGATCGGTTGAGCGAGAGTAAGATCGGCAAAATCTGCTACCGGAGAAAAATCACGCAAATACCACACGGCGCTGTCGGCTGAAGAAGATATTCTTTTCCCGTTGTGATAAACGGAGTATGAATCCAAAGAATGTGCGATGCTGAGCGTCTCACTTGGCGTGAGGGTTGCATTAATATATGCGGCGTCGCCGCTTGGATAGACCCATAAGTAGCTCACACCATATTCTTGCGTGAGTGTGTCGGCCTTCAACACGACGCGGATCGAGTCCCCCATGGCATCGTAACGGGCATGGATGTGTGATTGGCCGCCGCGGAAAGTGAATTCCACATGATGCAGCGCTGCTGGAAGTTTTGGGTTGATGCGGAGAGTGTGAGCTGTTGCATCGATGCCGACGCCAAGATAATCCTGGTAAAAACTGCGAATGAATTCCGCAAGACTCCATGCCTGAGAAAAAGCTCCGGAGAGACGCGGCTCTGTTTCTCCGTTCCTCGTGTCCGCGTCGAGAAGTTCTGAGAGCGTACCGACGCACCCCCTGGCAAGGATCTGGTGGACCATGTTCTTCGTGATTTTGAACGTCAGATCCTCCTGATCGTTCCTTGTCAACGCATAGATGGCATGTCCGTTGAGCCATGTCCAGACGATGCCGTTGTGGTATGCCGCGTCCTGAACATAGTACGGTTCGTAGTGATGAAACGGATGGAAATTCGAATCGGATTGCGCCAGCGTGCCGACCCCGTGTTCGTAGACAAGATTTGCGGTTACTGTCTTCACCATCGCCTCGCGGATGTCCTCTGAATTTATGATGTCGAGGCAGAAGAGCTGATTCGGCCGCAGTTCGTGCGACGGCGACCCGTCAACATTCAGATGGTCGTACACTAATTTATTTTCCTTGTCTACGAAGTAGAGGTTGAAATTTTTTTCAACGCGGTCTGCCAGCGACTTCCACTTTCCTGCCAGAGAATGTTTGCCGAGGAAATCTGCCTCAAAAGATCCGATCAACAGCTGGTAATACCAGAGCGCCTGAACATCGCAGGCGCGGTTCCCGCGCGGAGACCAGGGACCGCTCGGCCCGGCTGCGTCCATCCACGATTCCGCGTCGCCGTGAGTCAGGAATCCGAGAGAATCGGCATGGTACCTTATCGTTCCCTCGATCGACCGTCTGACGACGGGGAAAAGTTCGCGAATGAGCGCGGTGTCATCCGAGATCTTCACATAATCGTACATTTGTTTGACGAACCAGGGAGTGCCGTCCGCAGTATTATAAGCCACGGAGCTCGGCGTCACGATGTTTGGAATTCGACCGTAATTTGTGCTGGCGGTGTCTTTTTCTTGGAACCGTGCGAAGGACAGCAATATCTCGCGCGCATCGTTGAAATTTCCGGTGACAAACGTCGCACCGGGAAGCGAAATGAATGAATCGCGTCCCCAATAATTGTTGAACCACGGCAGCCCGGCAAAAATGCCTTTCACCGGAATCCCTGATTGGGATTGATTCATGATGAGCGCATCCAGCGATAACTTTGCCCACATGAGCGCGGTGTCAAGTTCTTTATCGTTGGTCGTCACAAACGATTGCCGGAGAAGTTTTTCCATCCGCTCTTTGCGTGCCGTGATCATCCTCCCGGCATTTTTTGCGATGGCCACGCTCAAGCTATGGACTTCGCTTTGTGAGGAAGCTGCGGCTATGATGAACACGATGCGAGAAGAGAAGCGCCGGGAAGACAACGCGATCCATCGCGGGACGGATCGTTCAACGGGAGCGCTTCTCATCTGCCAGAATGTGAATCCGGCTGTTGAACTTTTCTCTTCCTGAAATCCGGCTGCAACCCGAGGGACCACTGTTGGATTCTTTTCCTCTTTGAAAGTATATTCAACCAGCACAGCATTCACGCTGTCCAGGAACGTAAAGCGTTCCTCGGAACCGTCGGGGTATTTCCGGACAAGCTGATAGGGAAAGACAGTTGTTGATGAAGTTGTGCGGTCGACTGCCGTACCATCCAGCTCCAGCGAATAGTCGTCGAGAATTTTCTGCGCATTGACGAACCAGCCCTGCCATCCGCCCGAGTTTTGGGCGTTGACCTCGCCGTAATACGTTCCAGCTTGTTTGTTTGTATAAGAAAATTGGCGTGTCGTTCCAGCCACCGTAATTCCGAGTTCTTCGACAAGCGGAGTGCCGGCGAATAACATGCCGTTCGATATGGCAAAAAAGAAAATAAGGAGAAAGTGTTTCATGAGTTGACCATAATCATCATTTCTTCGTGTCCTTAGTGACCTTCGTGGAAAAAAAACTTCTTACGCTTTTGGAGAGGAGGGATTCTGCGTTTCTCATTGCTTCTTCAGTCGTGAGGCCGCCGGGCGATACCTGGTGAAGGGATGCGAGTCCAAGTTGTCGCTGGAGAGTTGGCTTATCCCCTTCAATTTTACCCGCAAATGCATGCACTGGTTTGCCGAGTTTTTGTGCACGGCGCGCAATGCCGTCGATTCCTTTGCCGTGCAGGGTTTGCGAATCTAACGCTCCTTCCGCTGTGATAACGCAATCGCACTGACGGAGCAAGTCATCGAATCGGAGGGTGTCGAGAATAAAATCAATACCCGAAATAATTTTAGCATCGCAAAAGGCGAGGAGTCCAGCGCCGAGTCCTCCTGCCGCGCCGCTTCCCGGAATGATCGAGACGTCGCGGTGCAAAGTGCTCTTTATAATTGAAGCGTAGTTCTTCAATGCTCGATCGAGCAGAAGTACTTGCTCTGATGTTGCTCCTTTTTGCGGTGCGAAAGTGAACGCTGCACCCTCCGGTCCGCAAAGGACGTTTGCTACGTCGGAGAGTCCGATAATTTCGGCATTCATAATTCCTAATTCTACATTCCTAATATCTAGGCGGCGGAGCCGTGACAGATGTATTCCGCCGTCCGGCAGTTCTGCATTGTGTTCGTCAAAAAATCTTATCCCCAGTGCTCTTGCGCAACCGGCGCCCCCGTCAGTGGTGGCGCTGCCTCCCATGCCAACTAATATTTTTCTGCAGCCGGAATTTACCGCTTCCCGCATCAGCTGACCGACGCCGAACGTAGCTGCATGAGCCGCATCCAATTGACTCGGTGTCAATAAATGAAGGCCTGCGGCTTCTGCCATTTCGACGATCGCCGTTGTTCCGCCGCCGAGTATTCCCCATCGGGCAATCACCGTCATTGAAGCAAAAGGTCCGCATACGGAAGCCGAATAGACCTTTCCGCGGGTCGCTTGAACGAGACATTCGAGTGTGCCGTTGCCGCCGTCCGATATCGGGCAAAGAACGGGTTGGGCGTCGGGAAGGATGTCCTGAATAGCTTCTGAAGTTATTCGAGCTGCATCGGCTGCCGAGAGTGAGCCTTTCAGCGCATTCGGCGCAATCAAGAAATTCATGATGAAAGGTATGGATTTTTCAAGTAAGATTCAGCGGAGGCGATCGTGCTGTTAATGGTACAATTTGAAAAGTGCGACATGTGAAAAGTTTCTCTCGCCGAGCGGCAAAGGCTATTTTCCTATGTCAGTTTGAGACTTTGCGTCTGGCGAAGCCATCCCGTTGGGATTTGCGTGAACCTGGCTTTAGAGCATATTCAGAAAACTCTAATGTATATTCCCAGCCGACATAATTGGGGAAGACTTTGAGAACATTATCTATCCAAAATTGCCGCATTGATTTTCAACCAATATTTAGCTTAATTTAGGCTGTTTCAATTCGCTGTTAATCTGACACCAAAACTTTTTACAACGGAGAATGTATGTCATCGACAATTATTACAGATGTTTGGTCGCGGGAGATCTTGGACTCGCGGGGTAATCCTACTGTTGAAACTGATGTTGAACTTGAGGACGGAACGATTGGACGGGCGGCGGTTCCGAGCGGAGCGTCGACGGGTGAACATGAAGCGGTCGAACTGCGCGACGGCGACAAGATGCGCTATAACGGCAAAGGCGTGCTCAAGGCAGTCGAGAACGTGAACAATACCATTGCGGATGAGGTGACCGGATTCGACGCGCAGGACCAGATCGGCATCGACAAGATGATGATCGAGCTCGACGGCACGCCGACGAAGAGCAAGCTCGGCGCGAATGCCATCCTGTCTGTATCGCTTGCGGCAGCAAAGGCCTCGGCGAAATCGCTGAAAGTTCCTTTGTACCGCTATATCGGCGGATCGAATGCAAGGATTCTTCCTACGCCGATGATGAACATCATTAACGGCGGACGGCACGCCGACAGCAACGTCGATTTTCAGGAGTTCATGATCGTCCCGGCGAACGCGCCGAACTTTGCTGAGGCGCTTCGGATGGGGGCGGAGGTTTTTCACGCACTGAAAGACGTTCTGAAAAAGAAGGGATACAATACCGCAGTAGGCGACGAAGGAGGGTTCGCTCCCAGTTTGAAATCGAACGAAGAAGCGCTCGAAGTGATCATGGAAGCGATCACGAAGGCGAAGTACAAAGCAGGCGAAGATGTTTTCATTGCGATCGACCCGGCGGCGAGTGAAATGTATGAAAACGGAAAATACCTTTTCTATAAGTCGACGCAGAAGAAAGCAACGAAAGAGGAAATGGTAAAGTTGTGGACGAAATGGGTGAAAGAGTATCCGATCATTTCCATCGAGGACGGCATGGCGGAGGACGATTGGGACGGATGGAAGATGTTGACCGAAGAGCTTGGAAAGAAGATTCAGCTCGTCGGCGACGATATTTTTGTCACGAATGTGGAGTTCCTCAACAAAGGAATCGAAATGGGCGTCGCGAATTCGATCCTCATCAAAGTGAACCAGATCGGCACGCTGACGGAAACGCTCGACTGCATCGAAATGGCGAAGCGCGCTCACTACACCGCCGTTATCAGCCATCGCTCGGGTGAGACAGAAGATGTGACGATCGCAGATATCGCCGTAGCCACAAACGCCGGACAGATCAAGACAGGTTCGACAAGCCGCACGGACCGCATCGCAAAATACAATCAGTTGATCCGCATTGAAGAAGAACTCGATTCGAACGGGATGTATGCCGGGCTGGGGGCGTTCAATATAAAGATGTAAGAGGTGGAAGGTAGGACGTAAGAAGTAAGTTGTGAGGGGGGATGAATAAAGCGCACAAGAAATTAAATGTGTGGCGGGAAGCGATTGTTTTAACAAAGCTGGTTTATCATGTGACAGCAAAGCTCCCCGCCGGAGAGAAGTTTGGCCTCGTGACCAGAGAGGGGCCGCGGTGTCGATACCCTCTAACATTGCAGAGGGGCAGCGCGACAAACGAACAAAGTTTTTCTCCGTTTTTATGTCTTCGCACGTTCGTCATTGAGTGATTTAGATACTCAGATTGAATTGTGCAAATCTCTCAACTTCTTATCGGCCGAGAATTGCAACGAACTATTTCAACAAATGGACACCGTTGACGCTCCTTTGAGCGGTTTGATCCGATTCGAAAAGAAGAGTATACCTTGACGACGAGACAATAGATTTTTTCTTGCTTCAAACATCTCACGTTACTTGTTTGCACCTAAAACAATTATCAACAGTGAACCCTTCCTATGGCATCAATTAAATTCGGAACCGACGGCTGGCGCGGCGTTATCGCCGACGATTATACGCTCGCGAACGTGGCGAAGGTTGCGTTAGCAACGGCGCGCTATTTCAAGTCCCACAAAAAGATAAAGAACGGCCTCGTGATCGGGTACGATTCCCGTTTCATGTCGAAAGATTTCGCACACAAGGCTGCACAAGTCATCGCCAGCGCCGGCGTACGTGTAAAACTCGCCGACAAGATTTCTTCAACGCCGATGACGTCTCTCGGAATCGTGAAAATGAAAGCTGCCGGCGGAGTTGTCATTACGGCAAGCCACAATCCTGCGGAATACAACGGCTTTAAGATCAAAGGAGATTTCGGCGGACCTGCGCATCCTGAAATGGTCGCACATGTGGAAAAACTTCTCGCCCCCATTCTGAAGGCGAAGGAACTTCCATTAAAAATGAAACCGTTCGACGAACTTGTCAGAAAAAAGATGATACAATTCGTCGACCTCACGACGATGTATGTCGCCGATATCGAAAAAAAGATCGAGATCGACCTTATCAAAGCGACTCGCATTAAGATATTATACGATGCAATGTACGGTGCAGGACAGGGTGTGATGGAACTGATTCTGCCGAAGGTCGGAACGATTCGCAATACCTTTAACCCTTCGTTCGCCGGTGGGCACCCCGAACCGCTTGCTCAGAATCTCGAAGAACTCAGCTTCGAAGTTAAAGACGGCAGATACAATATCGGTATTGCAACGGACGGAGATGCGGACCGTGTCGGTGCGGTCGATGAAAAAGGGAATTTTGTCGATTCTCACCGGATCTTTGCGATCCTCTTGAAATATTTGGTGGAACGCAAACATTTGAAAGGGGAGGTTGCAAAGTCACTGTCGGTGAGCGAATTGATTTCCCGCATGTGCGAGAAGTACGGGCTTGTCTTGAATGAAACACCCGTCGGTTTCAAGTATCTTTGCCGTCTGATGGTAGAGAAAAAAATTATCATCGCCGGCGAAGAGAGCGGCGGACTCGGAGTCATGGGGCATCTCCCCGAACGCGACGGAATCTATGTCGGCCTGCTGCTCGCGGAGATCATGGCCGTGCGCCGGAAAAAATTGAGCGCGCTCGTGCAGGAACTGTTCGATGAGTACGGCGAATACCATTTCGGCAGGATCGACCGCCGTGTCACGGAAGCAGAGAAGAAAAAAATTGTATTGTTCTATTCGCACCAGCCGAAGAAGATCGGCCCCTTCACCGTTCAGCGCATCAACGAAACCGACGGCTATAAGTTCTTTGTCGACAACGGATGGATCCTTGTCCGTTTCTCGGGAACGGAGCCGCTCGTCCGCTTCTATGCCGAAGCGAATTCTCCCGCGCGCATGAAGGCAATGTTAAAAGCCGCCACGGCGGTTTGACCCTGCAGCGCGCATGAATTCTTCACGCAGTTACAATTTTTTCTACAACATCATGCCGGACGGAACGGTGAAGCAGATCAATCCGTTCACCGGCACCGAAGTGTGGGCGGTCCCCGGCCGCGGCGACAAGCCGTTGATGAATGAGGTGCCCGCCGCTGCGAAGGAGATCGACCATTCCGGCAGCGGAAAGTATTGCAGCTTCTGTGAAAACCGCTATTATGAAGTTCCTCCCGAAAAGAACCGCCTTGTCAAAATAGACGGGCAGTATCGCGCGTTGAATCGCATCCCGCCTGATAAATACAACGACTCCGTCGCTGAATTCCGCCGTCTTGGAAATCTCTTCGAGATCGTCACGATCGACTATTGGAAGAAGAATTACAATTATCGACTGACAAAAGATGCCGCCGCGTGGCGCGATTCGTATATCGCCATTCCCAGGGGCGCCGAGCATATCGACGCGATCCTGAACTACAAGCTGAGGATGTCCTCCAAATCGGAACAGGAAATCCGTCAAAAGCTCCTGTTCAATAAAGAGAACATGATGGACGCATTCTTCGGCGGATGCCATGAGCTCATCATCGCCCGCAAACATTACGCCGACGGGGCGAAATTCGAGACGCAGCTCTTTTCTTCCGGCGAGATGACGGAAGAAGAGCACTTTCAGTATTTCCGGTTTACGGTCGAAGGAATGCGGGACATGTTGACGTACAATCGGTACATCCGGTACATCAGTGTGTTTCAAAACTGGCTCCGGCCGGCCGGGGCTTCGTTCGACCATCTCCACAAGCAAATTGTCGGGCTGGATGAATGGGGGAATTCCATGCTGCTGCAAATCCAGATGCTTCGCGACGACCCGAACATCTTCAACGAGCTCGGAGTAAATTTTGCGGCGCAATATAATTTAGTATTTGCGGAAAATGATTATGCGGTCGCCAGCGTGGGGATCGGCCACCGGTACCCAACGATAGAAATTTACTCGAAGTCGCACGCGAGCCGCCCGTTTGAACACTCCGACGCCGAACTGCGCGGTGTGAGCAACCTCGTCCACGCATGCCACGCAGCGATCGGAAGCCAGATCTCTTGCAACGAGGAATGGTATTACACTCCTATCGATGCGGTCTATAAAATGCCGTGGCATGTGCTGCTCAAATTACGCATCAACGTTCCTGCTGGCTTCGAAGGGGGCACGAGCATTTTTATCAATCCGTTTACGCCGATCGACCTTCGCGACAAGCTGGTCCCGCACATGTATACGCTGCGGGATTCGGGCGCTGTTACCAACCTCCGCATCGCAGAAGAGTGCAATCTGACTCCAAATCCACTCCTCTATTATTTGAAATAACTTTCGCGGGAGAAACTGGAAGCGTAACAGCGTCTGCGCCGGCTAGTTCCATTCTCGCTCCCATCTGCCGAAAGCCTGTTATGCTCGGAACATTCTGGCTGTATCCCTTACTTCTCTGCACCGGGGTTGTCGCAGGTTTGATCGATTCAATCGCCGGCGGCGGCGGACTTATCACGCTTCCGGTTGCCCTCGCGGTCGGCATGCCGCCGAAGATCGCGCTTGGAACGAATAAATTTCAGTCCAGCTTCGGAAGCTTTACAGCGACGTATTATTACGTAAAGCATGGAGTCGTAAAACTTCGAGGAGCATGGCTCGGAATCTTCTTCACTCTTCTCGGCGCTGCTGCCGGCGCCTGGGGAGTTCAGCAAGTCAATTCCGCCATCCTCGAGCACGTTATTCCTTTTCTCCTCCTCGTCATCGTCATTTACACGCTCGTCACACCGAAGTTCGGCGATACGGACAAGCGCCCCCGAGTATCCGCATCGCTCTTTTTTATCATCGCCGGGCTGGTTCTCGGCTTCTACGACGGATTTTTTGGCCCCGGGGTCGGTTCCTTCTGGGCGATGGCGTTCGTGTATTTGCGCGGAATGGATCTCACGAAAGCAACGGGCGCAACCAAACTGATGAATTTCACGAGCAATATTGTTTCATGCATTATTTTCCTTGCCGGAGGATATGTGTGGTTTGGGGCGGGTCTTGCAATGGCGGCCGGCGAGATCATCGGGGCACGAATCGGATCGCACATGGTGATCCGGAAAGGAACCGCGCTCATTCGCCCGATCTATGTTACTATCGTTGTCGTGACGACATTGAAGCTTCTCTATAATGCCTACAGCCGCTGATAGTTTCTCAATGCTTCGACATATCACTTTTTCAGGTTAAGATGTCCGACGTCTCCCGTTTTGCTTGCTTGAACAATTGTTGTTGATTACCTTTTCGCACGAGGCGAGACGAAGCAATTATTAACTGTTTTTTGGGAGTTTATGATGAATACGATTGCTGAACGCTATGTCAAATTAGTACTCAGTATTGGAGTGTACGACCCCGATTACGTCGATGCATATTACGGTCCGGAAGAATGGAAGCCTTCGGGCGGGAGCGCAGTGAAAGCGGAGAAATTTCCTCTTGATGGTTTCGACAAAGAAGTGCATGCTCTATTGAGTTCTTTGAATGCTATCGACACTTTAAAGCTGAGTCCGATCGAAAAGCTTCGCCATAACTCGCTCGCCAAGCAGCTGACGGCGGTCGCATGCAGAATCCTCCTTCTTTCAGAAAAGAAACTCTCGTTTGACGACGAGGCACGGCAATTGTACGATGCCGCAGCGCCTTCCTTCCCTGAATCTCATTTCAAAGAATTGCTGGATACACTCGGCGCAATGCTTTCGGGAACGGGAGATGTTTCCGGCCGACTGGAGCGGTATAAACAATTCTTCGTGATACCGAAGGAAAAACTCGACACGGTGTTCCAAGCTGCAATCGCGGAAGGCCGAAGGCAGACGCTGAAGCACATCGAGCTTCCCTCGACAGAGAGCTTTACAGTCGAGTATGTCAATAACAAGCCATGGAGCGGGTATAATTGGTACAAAGGAAACTCCTTCAGCGTGATCCAAGTGAATACCGATTTGCCGATCTTCATCGATCGGGCGGTCGACCTGGCCTGCCATGAAGGATATCCGGGACACCACGTCTATAATATGCTGATGGAGAAAAATCTTTTTCGCGAACGTGGATGGATGGAGTTCTCCGTCTACCCGTTGTTCAGCCCGCAATCGCTCATCGCGGAAGGGAGCGCAAATTTTGGAATTGAAGTGGCGCTGCCCGGCGGCGAACGGGTTCATTTCGAACGCGACGTGCTCTTTCCGATCGCCGGGCTTGACCCGGCAAAGGCGGAAGAATATTACAACATTCAGTCGGTGAAATCGAAGCTCGACTATGCGGGGAACGAAGCGGCCCGGAATTTCCTTGACGGGAAGTGGAAGAGGGAAGAAGCAGTGGAGTGGCTGGTAACGTACGCCTTGTTCTCGCCGGAGCGTGCGAAACAGCGTCTCGGTTTCATCGAACGTTATCGCAGTTATGTCATTAACTACAATCTTGGACAGGATATGGTCCGAGCGCATATCGAGAAGCGCGGCGGAACTGCGGCGAACAGTGCGCTTCGCTGGAAGCTCTTTGAAGATCTCTTGTCGCAGCCGCATACCCCCAGCGATTTGCAGTAGTGCGGCACGTTCAGCCAACGACGATTGAAACTTCTAACGTCGAGGCGCAGCTCCAACATCGCCAAATTTTCCGCCAGCGCCTCGATTCTCCAATTGGTACCTTGCGGCTCGCTTCCTGAAATTGTCGGTTCGGCGTTGTAGAGGGTGATCCCCCAATTAAACGGGTCGGAGGGGGGATCATCATTCCATCCTTCGAAGCTGTGCGAATCGTCGCTTCTATAGTGGACTGTGTATTCGCCGGGTTTAAGCGTGATGGTTCCGTCGAATTGTCTGTTCTTCTGAGCGCCTCCGGCGTGTTCGGTCATTCGATACGTCATCTCCCAGATTGTCTTGCCGGAATTTCCTTCTTCGATCCATCCGTAGTCGTACATCTCGCCGTCGCGCCCCTCGCCGAGAGCGTAGACACGGACCTCGGTTTCCTTCTGGAGCGTAAAGGACTTCTGCTTTCGTTCGTCGTCGCCAACCCTCACGATCCGCGCGATGATCGATTTGTTGCTCTGATCGTCATACGGTGCAACGTCGTTTGCGGCGGCCTTGTCATCCGAAGCGAGGATGGTAATGCCCCAGTGTTCCTGGTCGTACGGCGGCGCTGCATTCCAGTCGTGATAATTGTGTGAACCGTCCGAGACGAAATACGCCACGTAGCTCCCCTTGTCGAGATGGATGATCTTGTCGACCATCCGGTTCTTGTCGGCGCCCCCGGCATGTTCGGTATTGCGGTATTTCATTTCCCATACTTTCGCGTTCGTCTTCGCATCCGTGATCCAGCCGTAATCGTACATGTCCCCCTCGTTTCCTTCACCGATGGCAAGAACCCGGACATCCATCGCTCGTTTCAGTGTAAACCCTTTTGAACGATATTCCTTGTCCCGTACGCGCGTGAGGTCAACAATGACATTCTTTGAAGGGAGGTCTTCGTAATCGGAGAGACGGACATTGCTCGCCATTTCCGATTGCGCAACCCGCACCGTCATTCCCCAGAACTCCGGGTCGTACGGCGGGGGCGCGTTCCATTCACGCGCTGAGTGCGAATCATCCGTTACAAAGAATGCAGCATAGCTTCCCGCAGGGAGCGAGATCGTTTCTTTCACCATTCTGTTCTTCTTGTCTCCGCCGGCAAAATCCAGAGCCTTGTCTTTCATCGTCCAGACAATTTCGCCGGTCTTCACGTTCTTGATCCACCCATAATCGTACGAGCCGTCTGTACGCAATTCGCCGAGCGCATAAATGGAAAGGTCCGTTGGTCTATCGATGGTGAAGCCCTGATGTTCATACTGGTTGTCCCATAACCCCGACATGGAAAACAAGGAATTCTTCTTGTATTCGTCCTGTCGTTTCTTGACGGCATCATCGTTCAAGCGCGTCCCTTTTCCTGTCACAACAACCGAAAGGCCTTTGTAGTCCCCCGAAAAATTATCGTCATCATTCCAATGGAAGACTTCGTCTCCGAGAAAATCGATAAGCCCGGAGAGTCCTTGAATGCTGGAAAATGAATAGGGGAAGGATGCGTAGTAGACTTCGTAGGTCCCTTTTGGGAGATTGACATTGTCGGTGTACGTTGCCGTTGTACGGTCGTCGTCATTTGATGATGAATGTCTCATATCCCAAACGCGTTCGCGCGTATCCGAGTTCAAGATCCATGCTCGAGTCCAGAGGGGATGCTTCCTGCTCGCAGCGACAACTTTGATCGAGATGTTTTGCGATTCATCGAGGATGAACCCCTCAAACTTGACATCTCGCTTGTGGAAGTTCTGCAGCTCCGCCAGGATGTTGTCCTGTGCGATACTCTGGCTGGCAAGTCCTGCAAACGCAGTTAAAAAAACGAGCAAGGACATTCTGTTCATTGAAGCGCTCCTTTCCAAAAAGATCTCGATGATGACGGCATATCAGTGAAGGGAATAGATTGTTTTATCATACGGTAATACTGCTTATTTGTTTCTTCCTTTTTTGAGGGAAAATTGAGACTTGCGGCAGATTCAAGTCGTTGGGTCTTCTGAATAGATGTTGATATCAATGATGTCAAATTCACAGCGGCCCTTCGACTCCGCCGCGTCCCGCCTTTTGGGCGGGATCAGGGTGACCATTGTGGGTGGGAGACAAAAGACCCCACTACCCAGATTCAAGAACGATTGCTTTTATTCAGCGTTCTTTGTACACTTTAACAGGAACACACCGTTTGCAGTAATAGATTCCAGAGGTCAAATGGATTGCCTGACCTTGTTATGGTGCGAATTCCTATTTGGTTTTAATACAGATAGACGACTGGGGTTGTCATCAGCATCCGCGCAACACACTCTCGCCGAACATAAGATTTTTCGTCTTAGACCGCACTTCAACTGAGATCTAGACGAAGAAAGAAAATAAACAAGGGAGGCTCACAATGATACCGCGATCTCTTTTCGGATTACTTCTTACCTCTATTGTAATACTCTTTTCAAACACCGCATTCACACAATGGAATAATATCCCGGACCTGCAGTTTAGGAATGTTCATTGCTTCCTGGCGGCGAATGACAGTACCGTTTTCGTCGGCGGCGATAATGGGACCTTCTTCAGATCGACAAACGGCGGGGCGGCGTGGACGAACGTCATGGGGAATGGGATGTTTGTCGACACGGTTCTCTCGTTGGGGGAAGGGTTGGGATACATCTTTGCAGGCTCGTTTGGCGTCGAGAGTTTTTACCGCTCTTCCGATTTGGGAAACTCGTGGAGCGTTGTCAACCAGGGCCTTCCTTCGTCTGCCCAATTAAATGCTTTCACATTTGTCAATAACACTCTCTTTGCAGCAACTGACCGCGGCGTATACAGCTCGGCCGACAGCGGCATTTCGTGGACAGCTGATACCGCCGGATTAGGAATGGATTCGAACGACATCAATTCAGGCAGCACAGTGGGAATTGCATCGTCTGGTTCAAAGTTGTTTACAATCAAGTCCTACGGGGGATCAGTTTACACGTCTCCCGCCGACTCTGTTTCTTGGACGAAGGCCGCCTCTCTGGACTATAGTTGGGGGTATGCGATGGCGGCAGTCGACACCGCTATTGTCATAGCAATGCAGAATGGCATTCATGTCTTCGACGGCGATTCTACATGGCTTCCGAGGAACAACGGGCTTCCTTTCAACGACACAACGTGGTTGGCTTCATGTCTCCTTGCGACATCTGACAGCCTTCTCTTTGCATATTTCACATTCGCATCGGACACTTGGTTTAGCAGAGGAATCTATGCAACCTCCGATGTCGGAAACACTTGGATTAGAGTGAATGACAGTGCTTTCTCCGGGGCATCGGTTACTGCTATGGCAACGACGGGAAAATATCTCTTTGCCGGAACACAAATGGGAGGCTGGCGAATTCCGATTGCAGATGTGATCACATCCGTGCGAAACGATCGCCCTCGCGTTCCTTCACAATATATCTTATATCAGAATTATCCGAATCCATTCAATCCGACGACGGTCATCGCCTATCGTCTGCCTGTTTCCGCCGCCGTGACTTTGACGGTCTTCGATATCCTCGGAAGAGAAATAACGACGCTGGTCAATGAACGACAAAATGCCGGACAGCATTCAATTACCTTCGACGGGCGCAATTGTGCAAGCGGCGTCTACTTCTATAAACTGCAGGCAGGGACATACTCGCAAACGAAAAAATTAATACTACTAAAATAATATTGGAAGCTATCTCAAAAATGGTTTCGACATAGAATGCATTTGTAAATCTCATGCTTCTCCCGCCGTTTTTCGGCGGGAGAAGCATCTACGACACTGAAGGCTCGTAGATTCACTGTGCAAGATCGTCACGGATTCTCCCGAAGGGACTCCGCTTCGCTCCGTTTCCCGAAGGGATCCGCTTGGGACAGAATGACATTTTTCGGAGTTTTTGAGACCGCTTCTAGTACATACCCGCAGAATTTGTTTGGGGGCTATTCTGGAGAAACTGAATGGCTTGTCCAATGGGCTCCCGCCGTGCCGATTTCAAAAAGATCCTTGGCGAACTTGGCTCAGTTGACTGGACGAGTTTTATCTAACGCTATACCCAAGGTTTTTATACCGGCATCCCAAATGCCCGCTTCTTACACCCCCGCCTGCATGGCATTTCATTTCCAATTTCCATATCTTTGACGAGCCAATATCCCGAATGAGCCGCACGTAATTATGAAACTTCTTCTTTCGTACCTCAAACAGTACTGGAAGCTGGTAGCATTCGCATTGCTTCTTGCCGCAATCAACCAGACATTTTCTCTCCTTGACCCGCTGATCTTCCGGCATGTGATCGACGAGTACGCCACCCGGTTCAAAGAATATTCGGCAGGCCAATTCTTCAAAGGGGTTGGCATGCTTCTGGCGCTCGCGGTTGGAGTTGCATTCGTTTCGAGGGTTGCGAAAAACTTCCAGGATTATTACATCAACGTCATTACGCAGAGGCTCGGCGCACAAATTTATTCCGACGGGTTGAAACATTCGCTCGAGCTGCCGTATTCTGTTTTCGAAGACCAGCGAAGCGGTGAAACGCTTGGCAAATTGCAGAAAGTTCGAAGCGACGTCGAAAGACTCATTGCCGCGTCGATCAATATTCTTTTTACGACGCTGGTTGGAGTCATTTTCGTGACGGTCTACGCCTTCAGCGTCCACTGGCTCATCGCCCCCGTGTACTTTTCCACGATTCCGATCCTGGGCATTTTGAGCTCCGTCCTGGGGAAGAAGATAAAGACGATCCAGAAAACAATCGTTGCCGAAACAACGGGTCTTGCCGGGTCGACCACTGAATCGCTCCGCAATATCGAGCTGGTCAAGAGCCTCGGACTGGCGCAGCAGGAAATTGCGCGGCTTAACAATGTCACCGGAAAAATACTAAAGCTCGAGCTGAAAAAGGTCCGTTATCTCCGCAGTCTCAGTTTTATTCAGGGATCCGCGGTAAATTTCTTGCGCACGTCAATACTCTTTCTGATGCTGTACCTTATCTACGCACAGCAAATTTCGTTCGGCCAGTTTTTTTCTTTGTGGATCTATTCTTTCTTCATCTTCGGTCCTTTGCAGGAATTGGGGAACGTCATCAACATTTACCGGGAAGCGGAGGTCTCGCTCAATAATTTTGAAGCGATTCTGAATACTCCCAAAGAGCCGACGCCGGCGAACCCGGTCTCCGTCCCGGACATCCGGACGCTAGAATTCACCGGCGTCAGCTTCAAACATCAGACTGCCACAGCCAATGCATTGAACGGAATTTCTTTCAGCACGAAACTCGGAGAGACGGTCGCTTTCGTGGGCCCCTCCGGCTCGGGGAAAACGACGCTCGTGAAACTATTGGTGGGTCTTTACTCTCCTCAATCGGGGCAGATACTCTATAATGGTCACAGGAGTACAGATGTCGAGTTGAACCAGCTTCGGGAGAGAATCGGATTTGTCACCCAGGATACGCAGCTCTTCTCCGGTACGATCAGAGAAAACCTCCTCTTTGTGCACCCGCAGGCAAACGATGCCGAGTGTATGGAAGTGCTCCACCAGGCCGCGTGTCAGAGTCTCCTGGCGAGAGCAGACAAGGGGCTGGATACAGTGATCGGCGAAGGAGGAGTAAAAGTCTCGGGGGGAGAGAAACAGCGGCTATCCATTGCGCGCGCACTGCTCCGCCGGCCCGACTTGCTGGTGTTCGATGAAGCGACCTCGTCGCTTGATTCGCTGACCGAAGAAGAAATCACATCGACCATCCGGGAGATTTCGACACGGAAAGACCTCATCACGATTTTGATCGCACACCGGCTGTCAACGATCATGCACGCCGACAAGATCTTCGTCCTCGAGAAAGGTCACATTGTCGAATCCGGGAAACATCTTGAGCTTCTCGAATTGAAAGGACTCTACTACGCGATGTGGCGGCAGCAGATCGGCGAACGTGAAGTCGGGACGACGCGTGTTGCATTAAGCGCTGCAAAGAACATCACGAGGAATTGATTGGTACGGCAATGAACGGCGTGCCGATGTTCGGGCTGAAGAAATCGATTGCGCGCTCGGGAAAAGTAAAAAGGAAGGGCTCTTCTTTTAATGATGCAAATTCCACGCAAAGGACGCTGTAATTGATCGGTGAACTCAGCGCACTTCTAACGGCATGTGTTTGGTCAATCAGTTCGATCATGTTTGCAGGGGCAATTCGCAGGATCGGATCGGTGCAGGTGAATGTCGTGCGGCTCGTTATCGCGGCTGTCCTGCTCTTTCTGACAATTCTTGCCGCGAATCTCAGCGTCCGCCTTTCGCTCAGCCAATATGCGTACCTCAGTATCAGCGGATGCATCGGCCTGGTGTTCGGCGACACATTCCTTTTCAAATCGTTCCACGTAAGCGGAGCCCGGATCAGCATGCTGATCATGTCGCTCGCCCCCGCGATCAGCGCAATTCTCGCGTACATGATCCTGGGAGAAACGCTTTCTGCCTGGGGAATTATCGGCATCGCCGTCACGACGGCAGGGATCGTACTCGTTGTCGTATCGAACCAGCAGAGCGAACAGGCAAAAGTAAAGCTGACGCGTATCGGGCTGCTGTACGGTTTTCTCGGTGCGCTCGGCCAGGGAGCCGGGCTGGTCTTTGCACGTCTTGCGTTCGTTGAAGGAAATATCAACGGGTTCGTTGCAACGTTTGTGAGGATCGCCGCATCGCTCGTGGTTCTCCTTCCGCTCACGCTCTTGACGGGGCGCATCAAAAACCCCATCGGAGTATTTTGGAAAGAGAAGCGGGCATTGATGCTCACGATCGGCGGCGCAATTTTCGGTCCGTATCTGGGAATTACCTTCAGCCTTATCGCGATCATGTACACAAAAGTAGGGATCGCCGCAACTCTCATCGCGACCGTCCCGATTCTTATGCTCCCGCTTGTCCGGATTATCTACAAGGAACGTCTCTCATGGCATGCGATCGTGGGAGCGTGCGTGGCTGTCGGCGGCGTGGCAATTCTCTTTTTGCGGTGAGAGTGCTCGGCGGCATGTCGAATCTTGCATTTCGATAAACTAATCCATACTTTTTCCGTCGAGAATACGGCACGCTGGGCTCCACAATTATTCGCGGGAATATTCTGAATAAAAAAGTCCTTATTGTTGATGACGAAGACTTCTTGCGGAGTTTCTACTCGCATTACTTCGTGAAGAAGGGATTTACGGTTCTCGAGGCCGACAACGGACTCGACGGATTAGCCGTTGCCGAAGCGGAGAAACCCGAGTTGATTCTTCTCGACCTCATTATGCCCGGCATGCACGGCTTTGCAGTCTGCAAGCAGCTTCGTGAAAATCCGGCATTCGACAAAACGACCATCATCATCACATCCTCAAAATCATACAAACCCGATATCGATAAAGCGCTCGAGCTCGGCGCAGACGCGTACGTGATCAAGCCTGTCGAGTTCGACGAGCTCTTCCAAATTGCGAGTGAGAAAATGTCTTTGCGCTCAGGGGTGAAACCGTGAACGTTCGATTTTGGGGAACCCGCGGATCCATTGCGACTCCCGGACCGGCAACGCTAAAGTACGGCGGAAATACATCGTGCGTTGAAGTCCGTGCGAACGGCCACATCCTGGTCTTTGATGCCGGGACCGGAATCCACAACCTCGGAATTCAGCTCCAAAAAGAATTTCCCACCGAACCGATCACCGTCCATATCTTCATCAGCCATACGCACTGGGATCACATCCAGGGATTTCCTTTTTTCCTTCCGGCGTACGGCCCGCAGAACAAGATCATCATTTACGGGCCGCCGGGAAGGGACAAGTCGCTCCGCCAGATCATGCGGATGCAGATGGATTCCGATTATTTTCCCGTCGCCATCGGCGACATGAATCCGAACATTGAAATTGTGGAAGTGAACGCTCCGATCAGAATCGGCGATCTTTCCGTCACTCATTTTTATCTGAACCATCCCGCCATGTCGCTTGCGTACCGCGTTTCGGACGGGACACGCAGTGTTGTCTATGCGACCGACAACGAGCCGTATCAGTACACGCTTCCGGCACAGCAGCGGGCGACGCGTCCTACCGGTTTTCCAGAGTACCTGGATGACAAGCTCATTGAATTTCTGCACGAGACAGATCTATATATCGGGGAGGCGCAATACACGCTCGAAGAATACAAAGCCAAGCTGGGATGGGGGCATTCGCCGGTCGAATCGATCGTTGAGTTTGCCGTGAAAGCGAAAGTAAAACGGCTCGCCCTTTTTCACCACGATCCGTACCATGCCGACGCGTTCATCGATGAGATGGTGCAACATGCACAACAGCTTATTGCGGCGCAAAAAAGTCCGGTCGAATGCTTTGGCGCGAAAGAGGGAATGGAAGTTGTACTATAATTTTAAACCCTCTCGCCTCGAATCATCCTTGCGCTAATGCCGTTTCTAATATTAAATCTTGTATTCTAACCGCAGAGGACGCTAAGGGCGCAAAGAGTTTTTTAAAATAGTAAAAAATTTTTGCGTCCTTAGCGCCCTTTGCGGTGAATTAGTCATTGAGAAATACAATATTTGTTTTGGGAAATGGCACTAGATCACTCTACTTTGTTACATTTTCGATCCAATCGCCAATCACCTTCAGTGCTTCCGGGTTTATCGTCTCCCCTATCTTGCCATATTCAAGAGGCACGCCTGTTTCCGCTTTCTGGAAGAGATGATTGAGTCCGGGGAGGAGTTGTGCCGTTGCATTCTTATTTCCGCTTGCTTTGAAGGCACGCTCCAACGCTTCCAGATTCTCTTTTGCCGGAACCTGTAAGTCCTTGCTCCCGTCGAGCGCAAGGATCGGGCAAGTCACTTTTTCCAATGCAGGCATCGGGTCATAGGTTACGAAAAATCGGAACCACGGCGATGTCAACTGTTTGACCGCAGCATTCACTGCTTCTTCATTGATCTTGCCAACCGTGGCAGAATCAGGCGACATCGATTCTTTGACTGCCGAGCGGATTTCCTGCTGTAATTTCGCAGAATCGGATTCTGTGCGGATGAGCGAATAGAGTTTTCGATTGAGCTGAAGTTCTTTTTGAATTTCCGACGCCGGCGCTCCCATCGCTGTCGAGATCAGAGAATCCTGCAAATAGAGAATTTCCTCGCCGGTAAGAGCGGGGCCGGCCATCATCACGATAAAGTCAACATCCTTCGAACCGCTTGCTACCATGGGCGCGATAAGTCCCCCTTCGCTGTGGCCCAGCAAGCCGACCTTTTTGACGTTCACGTCGCTCCGCGATTTTAAATACTTGATGCCGGCCCGCACATCGCCGGCGAAGTCTTTCGTCGTTGCGCTGCCAAAATCGCCCGTCGATTTTGCGGTTCCACGGTCGTCAACGCGGAGCACTGCGATGCCCCTGCGTGTGAGATAGTCGGCAAGAACAAGGAAGGGCTTGTGGCCGAATAATTCCTCATCCCTGTTCTGCGCACCGGAGCCGGTGATGAGCAGAAGAGCGGGGAACGGGCCGCCTGATCTTGGCTTTGTAAAAGTTCCGGCAAGCGTAATGCCGGCTTCGCTGTTTGCATAGGAAACGTCTTCCGCATCATACGGGAACGGCGGCTTCGGTTCCTGCGGCCGCCGCACCTCAGCGACCGATTCAATCCGGTGAAGGTCGAGGGGAAGCGACGCACCTCTTTGCTTCCATGTTCCCGTAATGACCGAATCTCCCGGTTCCACCGTTCCTTCGTACGATCCGCCGATGGCATTGATGGTGAGAATGAGGCTGTCTTTTCGCATCGCGACATTATCGATAGGAATTCCCTTTGCTCCCTGATCGGGACTGTCCAGCGTTGCTTTCATCACGCCCGTCGAATCAGTTTGAAGATGAAAGACGACCCGCAATTCCATCGTTTGGATTTTCAATGTGCCCTGCCAGGTGCCGGCGAAGTTCTTGTCCAACGCAAAGGCAGTGAGGGTGAAAACGAAAGATGTGAGAAGGATAAGCGAATACAGAAGGTTATTTTTTTTCATGAGAACCCCATTTTGAGAAAGTAGAGAAATGTGAGTGGTCTGGAAAACATCCAATGGTGTAGTGGAGACAGGAAGCTATCTTCTAACTAGATGCAGGACTTCTTTTTTTATTGGCTTACAAATCATACAAAATCAATTCGATACATTTATCCATATTATTTTTTACTTGATGTTCCCAAAATCGAATTACTTTCCACCCGTCCTTCCTTAGCAACTTAGAGACCGCTTTGTCTCTCTCTTTATTCTTTGCCAGTTTTGGTATCCAATACCTCTTGTTGGTTTTTGGAATGTTTTTGTGATATGGGCATTGATGCCAAAAGCATGAATCTAAAAAAACTACCAATCTATTCTTTTCAAAAACTATGTCTGGTTTGCCCGGCAAAGATGATAGATTCGATTTAAATTTTAGGTTTTTCTTATGTAGTCGTTTTTTTATTAACAGTTCGATATCCGTGTTCTTGCTTTTTATTAGAGACATATTTTTTCGTCTCTGTGAAGGAGTTAAATTATCCATTTCGTCTTACAGAAAAATCTAAATAATAGGCTTCGTCGTCAATCTTATAAAAATCAATTGTCGTTCGACCATATTTTATTAAGTCGGATTTCTTGACTGCCGAACCGATTGCAACTCCTAATCGCCTTCTTAGGTACACCCCTAGAATACTGTTGTTCTCAGGGGTTTCAATTGCCTTTCCATTTTGTTGAGCTCGCGTACAAACAAAAACTTCACCATCATCAGTTAAGACGCTAAATCTCTTCTTAACCGGTGGAAAGAATTTTGTTTTATAGATATCTGATGTCAGTCTAATGTAAGCCTGATTTAGTTCGCGCGGGTTGTGTTGCCTATGCGCCCAATTTAGTCCTGATATTTGCGGCAGTTCACCTTTGTTGTCAAGAAGGCTGGTGGTGACCATCGGCAAATCTATTCCATGAAATGTTTCAAGTTTTTCTTTTTTCTTTCTCTTTCTAATAACAATGCTATCATCCTCGTAAATATCAATTAATTTCTCGACTTGTGGATCTCGGCAATCAATAGTTCCTTCAAGCAATTCTGTGTAATATGCAATTCCTTCATTTGGATCAAGATTGCCCATAGACTCTCTTTGCAAAGGGCCAAAACCCCGTTGGGTATAGTTTGCTGATCCGACAAAGCTCATTCGCGGGTCTTCGCCCTTTTTCCATGTGTACACCTTGGAATGTACAGGCGGCTTAGAAATCAAGTATCTGCATTCGAATTGTTTCGGAAAATCTTTAGTAACGAGTCTTTGAAAAGATAAATGATTAATTGTGCTTATACCTTCTAGAGCACTCATTCCAACGATTAGCTTGATATTAACTTTCTTGTTGTGATCTTTTAATTGGGCGAAGTGAGCGTAGGCCATCGTTGCGCGCGCATAACCTGAAACAATAAAGAGGGAGTCTGCATCTTCAACAGCGGGTCGTATAAGGACACTCTCAAAAAGATTCCTTGTAATCATATTAGTCGAAAGTTAGTTCTTCTTGCTGTATTTTGATATCGTATTTGGGAGTAATATTTGCTGGAATATGATTGTAAGGCACGCCAGCAAAGGATTTTAGAATTGCTGTAAAAATAATCTTGGCGGCCTGCGGTGGAACAGCCATACCAATTTGCTTTCTTACACTCTCTTTCGATCCCAAGAAGATAAAATCATCGGGAAATGTCTGAATTCTTGCCCGCTCACGATTAGTTAGAGCCCTGTTTTCTTTCCAATGATAAACGTGTGTGCCGCCGCCACCGCTCCCAGTTATAGTATAAGAAGGTTTATCAGGAATCAATCTTCTATATATCTGACTCATGCGGGCTCCTTTAACATTTAATTCGAGTGCTTTCGGTAGCTTCGAATTAAAAGCATTTTCACCTGGTCTAATATGCTTTAGCCTTTCAATTACCTTTTTCGATTGAGCGGTAAAATCATGATTAGGCATATCGGCGGTGATAGGAGGTAGTTCAATTGCTTCCCTAGCCGACCTCATTTTCTCAAATGGTCTCGGTACATGAAACACAACGTTTAGATCTTCTCTAATACCAACTATGATTATTCTATGCCTGTTTTGGGGGATTCCGTATTCTTCGAATTTATAGAAATGAGGATACAATATATATCCGGTATCCCACAGTTCTTTCATTATTTTTTCAAATGCCTTTCCTTCATTGGAGCTTCTTAATCCGCCGACATTTTCAGCCAAAAAAAATTTTGGTTTAAAATGTTTTAAAACTTTTACCCCGAATTTATAAAGGCCACCGTAAGAGCCATTCATGCCTTTTTGTTCACCAACCAGACTGAAATCATTACAAGGGAAGCCAAAAGCAAATGCATCTATCTTGGGTAATTCCTCAATCGACAATTCTCGGACATCAGTGCAGATGACACTTTCTGAATTGTCATCGCAAATATTTTTCCTATAAGTTTCACATGAATCGTGATTGTAATCGCTGGCCCAGGTATGTTGTATTCGATATAGATTGCCATCTTTTTTGACGCTACTTAGTTGAGCGCCCAAAGCCAGGCCGCCAGGGCCACAAAACAATTCCCCAAACCGGAAAATCTGTTCACCTTTCCGGGATGAATAGCGGGCAGTATCTTCGGCAACGATTATCTTTTTCTTTCGATGATTTTTCATTTTGAATGCTTTATCGACAATATACTAATTTGCAACTCAACTCTCCAAACTTCTTTTGTTCTAACTTTTTCCCTCTGTAAATTTTTCGTATATTTACTCCGCAATTCTCTGTTTACTGATATCTGACATACTGTTAACTGTTCAATGCTTTCTCTCGACCACATTTCGGTGCAATTCGGCGGGCGGTATTTGTTTGATGACCTTTCGCTCATGGTAGGTCCGCACGACCGCATTGGACTCGTCGGCTCTAACGGAGCCGGCAAGACGACACTGCTGAAGATCATCGCCGGGCTTTCGCAGGCGGAAGAGGGGACGGTGAGCAAGGCGCACTATGTTACTGCCGGTTATTTGCCGCAGGATGGCGTGACCGCCGTCGGGAAGACACTCTATAAAGAGGTGGAGACGGCGTTTGAAAATATTCTCTTGGTTCAGCAGGAACTCGAGGAAGCCCATGCGCTCCTGAGCACGCAAGACACGGCAAGCCAGGAATATATGGAGACGCTGGAGATTTACGGCGAGCTACAGCATAAGCTGGAAGACCTCGATGCGTTCCGCATGCAGTCGAAGATCGAGCGGGTGTTGATGGGACTCGGATTTTCGGTTCCGGATCTGGAGCGCCAGACAGACGAGTTCAGCGGCGGCTGGCAGATGCGCATCGAACTTGCTAAGCTTTTGCTCAAAGAACCGTCGGTGTTGCTGCTCGACGAACCGACCAATCATCTCGATATCGAATCGCTTCAATGGCTTGAAGAATACCTCCACCAGTACAACGGCGCGATCATCCTCGTCTCCCACGACCGCGCATTCCTCGATTCGATCACCGCCCGCACCTTTGCCCTCAGTCTCGGCAAGATGGAAGAGTACGCTGGAAATTATTCCTTCTACGAAAAAGAAAGGTTGATCCGCAAAGAGCTGGTGATGAACGCGTATAAGAATCAGCAGCAGCAGTTGAAGCAGACGCAGCAGTTTGTCGACCGCTTCCGCTACAAAGCAACGAAGGCCCGGCAAGTGCAGAGCCGCATTAAGCAGATGGAAAAAATGGACCTGATCGAAATTGAAGATGAAGAACAGGAGATCCATTTTCATTTTCCGCCGCCGCAGCAAAGCGGGCGCGTCGTGATGGAACTGAAAAATCTGCAGAAGAGCTACGGCTCTCATCAGGTATTTACAGGGCTGAACTACACCATCGAACGCGGCGACAGGATCGCCGTCGTCGGCGTGAACGGCGCGGGGAAATCGACATTCTCAAGAATAGTGGCGGGCGTGGAGCCGTTTAACGGCGGCGAGCGGATTCCGGGCTACAATACGATCGTGTCGTACTTTGCGCAGCACCAGGCGGAAGAGCTGGACATGTCCAAAGAAGTGCTGCAGATCGTCGATGAGGTTGCAACGGGAGAAGTCCGAACAAAGCTGCGCACGATCCTCGGGTCGTTCCTCTTCCGCGGCGACGATGTGTTCAAAAAAGTGAAAGTTCTTTCGGGAGGAGAAAAAAGCCGCCTTGCATTGTCAAAGATGCTGCTGCTTCCTTCAAATTTTTTGATCATGGACGAACCAACCAATCACCTCGACATGCGGTCGAAAAAAGTCCTGCAGGAAGCGCTTGCGGAATTTACCGGAACCTATCTGATCGTCTCGCACGACCGGGCATTTCTCGATCCGATCGTGAACAAGGTGCTTGAATTCAGCCGCGGCGGAATCCGGACGTTTCTGGGAAATGTCAGCGATTATTTGACGAAGAAGAAAGAAGAGGCGGGGGAAAAAAAATCAGAGGATAGAAGACAGAATTCAGAAGTCAGTAAGCAGAAGCAGAGTGGAACGCCAACAGCCAATAGCCAAGACCAAAAACATCATCACAAAGAACACCATTCCGAAAAAGAGAAGAAGCGCATCGAAGCGGAGCGGAGACAGGAACATTCGAAAAAATCCCAGCCGCTGAAGAAAAAGCTCTCAAGCGTAGAAAAAGACATCGAACGTCTGGAACAGCGGAAATCGGAGATCGAAGGATTGATGGCACAGCCGGATTTCTACAAAAACGGCGAGGAAGCCAAACACATTTCTGCAGAATACAAATCCGTACAAGGGAAACTGAACGACAGCTATTACGAATGGGATAAAGTCACTCAGGAGATCGCCAAAGTGGAAAGCGGAAGCTGATGCCGGCGCGCGGCGACATTCTTGAATTGACGATCGACTCTTCCGGGTTTGAAGGAACGAGCGTTGCACGCCACGAAGGGATGGTCGTCTTCGTCGAAGGAGCTGTTGCCGGGGATGTGGTTCGCGCTCAAATTGTCCGGACGAAGAAAAAACACCTCGAAGCAAAAGTCGTTGAAGTGCTTCGGCCGTCGGCGAACCGCACAACACCCCGGTGTAAATATTTCGGCACATGCGGCGGATGCCGATGGCAGCATGTGCAGTACGAATCGCAGCTCGCATTCAAGCAGCAGCATGTTGTCGATGCGCTGGAACGCATCGGAGGATTCAAAGGCGTTCATATCCTGCCGATCATCCCGTCAAAAGAAATATATTTCTACCGGAATAAACTCGAGTTTTCGTTCGGGGATAAGCCGTGGCTTGAAACCCCGCCCCCTGCCCCTTCCCTGGAGGGGAGGGGAGTCAGTACCGGAGCCACGGTCCTCGGCTTTCATATTCCCCAGCGCTACGATAAAATTCTCGACATCGACGAATGCCATCTTCAATCCGAATTGAGCAACGGAATTTTGAACGCCGTTAAGAGTTTCGCCGTCGAGCATTCTCTCAAAGCGTACACATCCCAGCCGCAATCGGGATATCTCCGCAACCTCGTTATCCGGGAAGGCAAAAATACCGGCGACGTGATGGTGAACCTTGTCACCTTCGACGACCGTCCCGATGTCATGAAAGAACTGACGGCAGTGTTGACGAAATTGTTCCCCGAAATTGTCACGGTTGTGAACAATATTACTTCGAAACTGGCAAACGTTGCCGTCGGCGAGACGGAAAAAGTTTATTACGGCAGCGGCGTTTTTACCGAAAAAATCGGCGGCCACCTGTTTCATCTTTCGGCAAACTCATTTTTCCAGACGAACACGCGCCAGGCGGAAACGCTGTACGCCGTGGCAAAGGAATTTGCGGAACTGAAACCGAGCGATGTGGTATACGACTTGTATTGCGGCACGGGTGCAATTTCGCTGTACATCTCCGGCGCGGTGAAACAGGTCGTCGGTATCGAACTGATCGAAAGTTCGATCGTCAATGCGAGGATGAATGCCGAGGTGAATGGAATACGCAACTGCGAGTTTATCGCCGGCGATTTGAAGGATTTATTGACGAAGGATATTGGGTGGAAGAAAAAACATCCCGCGCCCGATGTGTTGATCGTCGACCCGCCGAGAAGCGGGATGCATCCCAAGGCGGTCGAAGAAATCGGCGGAATGAAGATCCCGAGAATCGTCTATGTCAGCTGCAACCCCACGACACTGGCCCGCGACCTGCAGCTCCTTTCCCCTTTTGGCTATTCAATCGACAAAGTCCAGCCGGTTGATATGTTTCCCCATACCTACCACATCGAGAGCGTCACGAAGCTGACGCTGCGGCAGGCCCTCACGGTGTAATCGATATCCCGATATTCCCGGAAATCCCGCTCATTGAAAACTCAACTTCCGACGGCGCCGCATTGACCTGATTCTCATAACTCTCAAACTTCAAACCGCGATAAGCAATTTCAAGCAGTATGCTGACAGTAGGCGTCACTGGAACGCTTGTCTGAGCGGCAATTCGGAACCCGTACGCCGGGCTGAATAGCGTGTTCGTGTACGAACTCGTTGCCCCTTCCGTTGTTGTATATGATCCGTTTTCCGTGATATATCCCACGGCATAAATAAGATCTAACTCCACCTGTAGATCCGAAGCCAATGTCGACAAACCGATCCCTATCGAAAACGGATAGGCGGAATATGTTTCCTTGATTTCCCCCCTCACTTTTCCTATCGGCGTTGAGGAGGAATCTGTTTCCGGCAGCGAAAACGAAAAGTCCCGATCCGCCCATAAATACCCGGCACGGAGAATGAGAATTTTTTGATCCTGGTTCGGCCTGATGGTCAGCGCAGCAGACAACTCCGGCATCGATTTGATCGACCGGGCAAAGCTGCCGAGCGCCTGGTTCGAAGTTGCAATGCGGTCATTGATCTGGTCGGGATTCATGGCGTCTATTCCGAAGGCCAACGTGAAACGAAATTTCGATACGACGGCCGAAGAATCGGCGTGCTGGGCCTGTGCACCGTACGCGATGAAAAGACTTACGAGAATCGAAGCTGTACGTTTCATGGCATTCCTCATTCTTTGAGAGCGGCAATTCGTTTAAGAACAGAAACATCTTCTGATCCGCCGAAAAAAGTGAGCTGTTGGAGTTCGACATAGTAGACACCGGTTGGCGCAGTAAAGCCATTGGTACCCTCGCCATACCAAATTACCCTAAAATTGCTGCCGGCCTTGTGTGCGGGATTATCGACAAGGGTTGCCTGCAGTTCATTGAAGCGGTCGAGAACTACTATGCGAATCCAAGGAGCCGGGTTGCTCGGCTCGACATATGGAACGCCGTACTCTACAACGGTCGAGTCCTTGAACGGGTTTGGATAATTCTGATTAAGATAATACGTTGACGGAGGAGCACTGGCGATCTGCTGTTCGGCGCAGGAAGAGAGCAGGAGAGAAAAGAAAGCAATGACAAGGGAAAGATGTTTCATACCTACCCCGCTATGGTGTGAGAGCAAAATGTCGGATACGACAATTTTTGTTTGGTTCTTCAGACGGACAGATTCAGAGGATCATGGAGAAAGCGACCTGCGTTTCATACAACCTCCCGAATGTACGAAATCAGAGATAAGGAGTGTCTCTTAAAAACGTAGAGAGAAATCGTACCAAAGTCAACGTCAATCTGCCTGAGGCTATTGCAGCCACCGCTCGAAGAATCCAGCCACACGCTCTTCGTATTCCTTTTGCGCAATATTGTGGATATCGGTATGGTTTGCGCCGTCGATTAAATAAAGTTCTTTCGGTTCATGTGCATTGGCATAGAGTTCTTCGCTGTACTGATATTTTATGCGGCCGTCTTTTTTTCCGTGAATGAAGAGAATGGGAACGTTCACGGTCGCGAGCGATTGGAGAGGTGAGACATCACGATGTTTGAAATGCGCAATGTGTTCCGACCGCTTCATCGCGACGTTGCGGAGAAAATGCCACGGCATCCACAGTAAACGCTTCTGGTAATCGACAGTGATTGTCCGTAGATTTGTAAAACATCCCTCTGCAACGACGGCGCTGATGCGCGGTTCAATGCCCGCTGCCTGCACCGCGATCGCGGCACCCATGGACGTTCCGAAAAGGCCGATTTTCCCCAGACCCGATTTTTCCCGTTCCTCCAAAACATCGATCGCGTTCGACACATCGTATTTTTCATAGTAGCCGTACGTGCAGAAGCGCCCCTCGCTTCTTCCATGAGCGCGTGAATCATACATCATCACGTTGAAATGACGCGAGTTGAAAACCTGCGCCAGGCGCAGCCCGCTGATCTTGTTGTCGCCGACACCGTGCAGATAAAAAATTGTTCCTTTCGCGGAGTCTTTTGCCGGGATAAACCAGGCGTGAAGACGCTGCTGGTTCCCATTCACGAACCAGAATTCTTCGAAGGGGAGCTGAAGGTCGGCCGGTGAAAGAGGTTCGCCGCGTTGTTGATAAAAATCTTCACCCCGCCGGCGCGGGTTCAACACCATGATCGGACCGATGGCAAAGATCACGAGCGTTGCTGCGAAAGCGAACGCGATAATCGCGATAAAAAGCCCTGCGATGAAGGTCATGCCGCCGCCGTTTTCCTGTGTTGGAGAAGAACGGAATGAACCGCTGCAGCCTCATCGGGCGAATTGTAGAAATGAGGAGAAACGCGGATCATTCCCTCACGAAGAGAGACAATGATGTTTTCTTTTGCAAGGGAGTTGAACAATTCTCCGGCATTCGGGCATTTGAAGGTGACGATGCCCGCCCGTTTCGTTCGGTCGCGCGGTGTTACCACATCGAAACCGGCTTCGTCGATACCCGCCATGAGAATATCAGTGATACGGCGGAGGTGCGCCTGGATGTTGTCGATGCCGACCTCAAGCAGCGTTGAAGTTGATTCGCTCAGGGCGGCGATACCAGTATAATTTTGAGTGCCGTTCTCGTACCGCCGGGCCGTATCGTCGAAATCGACCCGGTACGTGAAAAAATCGCCGAAAAAATTCCTGTTGCTCGTCCATCCCGCATACGCCTGGCGGATGCGCTGCTGCAGCTCTTCAGAGACATAAATGAAGCCGATTCCCATTAAGGCCATGAGCCATTTTGGACCCCCGCACGAAAGAAAGTCGATGTTCGCCGAGCGGACATCGAGCGGAGACGCACCGAGTCCCTGAATTGCGTCGACACAGAATATGACGCCGTGTTTTTTGCACACGCCGCCGATGGCGTCCAAGTCTGCACGAAAACCTGAAAGGAATTGCACAAAGCTCAGCGAAACGAGACGGGTGCGCGGTGTGATGAGCTCTTCGATGCGCTCCGCTGTAATTTCTCCGTTTCGTGTTTGGAGAAAATCGATTTCGACCCCGTGACGCCTGAGGTTGATGAAGGGAACGATGTTCGACGGAAATTCGCTGTCGTTAAGAATGATGCGGTCTCCCGTGCGCCATTCCAAGCCGGCGGCGAGGACGTTTAACCCGTCCGACGTGTTTCCGGCAAATGCAATTCGATCGGCGCTCGTACCGATCATCGTGGCGAGATTCCTTTTCGTTTTTGCAACGATCGGAAGCGACGAAAGATACGTATCGATTTCCTCAACTTCCCTTCGATGAAGATATTGGGCGACGGCTTCGCTTACTCGTCGTGAAAGCGGACTTATCGCGGCATGGTTCATCCAAACTTTCCCGGTGGAAAGGTAGGAAAACCACGAACGATATAAACGGAGATTATAGTGTTCCATGAGAAAAACCGGAATTGGTCTGCCGCATCGGCATTTTTAATATACAGAGCGATGAAACCTTTAGCAAGCAATGAGAGCGGGAGGTTGCGTCCTAATTTGCATCATGAGTGCCATTGAATGTTCCCAGAATGACATTGATGTGGTTGGAGAGTGATTGAGAATGATAAAGACATCGACCAATTCTATGTCACCCTGAGCGTAGCGAAGGGCCTATGCAGCAAGAAAGATTCTTCACTCCGCTTCGCTTCGTTCAGAATGACAATCCTCAAGCCTTTTACATATCCATTTAAATCAGGACACTACTGAATGCTTTGTCTCTCCATTGTGTTTTGATTCTCGTCTCAATCTTTGTATATTTTCGTCACATTTTTTTGAAGAAGTTGTGATGAGCATCTCAGACCGGCCGTTACGTATCGCGTTAGTGCACGATTGGCTCACCGGCATGCGGGGCGGAGAGAAATGCCTGGAAGTTCTCTGCGAGTTGTTTCCGGACGCGCCGATATATTCATTGCTCCACGTGAAAGGCGCAATGTCTCCGCTCATCGAGTCGAGGACGATACATACTTCGTTCCTTCAACATTTACCGTTTGTCGAACAAAAATACAGGATGTACCTTCCGCTCTTCCCTCTTGCGATCGACTCCTTCAATTTCTCCGGATACGACCTCCTCATCTCGACAAGTCACTGCGTGGCGAAAGGGGCGAGGCCGCACGGGAACGCACTCCATCTTTGCTACTGCTTTACTCCGATGCGGTACGTTTATGAAATGTACGATGAATATTTTGGGAAAGGCCAGGCGGGGATCGCAATCCGCCTCGCGATGCGTCTCGCTGCGCCAACGCTTAGGATGTGGGATAGAAGAACCGCCGGACGCGTCCATTATTTTGCGGCGATTTCGGAACATGTTCGTCAGCGGATCCGCCGCCATTACGGACGCGATGCGAGGATAATTTTTCCCCCGGTCGACACGGGACAATTTCGGCTGTCGGCAAAGAACGAAGGATACTATTTAGTAGTCAGCGCGCTCGTGCCGTATAAGAAAGTTGACCTTGCGGTAATAGCGTTCAACAATACCGGGAAACGGCTCGTCATCGTCGGGAAAGGACCTGACGAAGAGAAGCTCCGGCGGCTTGCAGGACCCAGTATCCAATTTGTCGGTTGGAAAAACGATGATGATCTCGCTTCGATGTATGCGGGCTGCACGGCGCTTGTGTTTCCCGGAGAAGAAGATTTCGGCATCGTTCCTCTTGAGGCGATGGCGAGCGGAAAGCCGGTCATCGCGTACGGAAAAGGAGGGGCGTTGGAAACAGTGCAGGATGGTGTATCCGGCGTCTTTTTCAACGAGCAAACGGCCGAGGCTCTTGAAGAAGCGGTTTCAAAGGCGGAGCTCATACGATTTGACCCGGAGAAAATTCGCGATAGGGCGCTTCAGTTCTCGCGGGATATCTACAAAGACGCAATGAAAAAGTTCATTGAGGAAAAGATAGAAGAACATGGATGGTCTCTCAAAAATGTTCCTCTCTAGCCCGAGGATTGTGATTCCATGAGCCCCTTCACCGCCGCACTCGAAAACCGCAAATTCTTATTCGGAATCCTTTTCATTGCAGCGATCGCGCGTGTCGGTTCTGCAGCATTCTTCCATCCTCCGCTCACTTCGGACGACAAGGACTATGATGCGATCGCCCGGTCGGTAGCGCACGGAAACGGATTCAATCTGGAAGGCAAACCGACTGCATTCCGTCCCCCCGGATATCCTCTTCTTCTCGCCTCCACCTATGCAGTCTTCGGCGATTCGAAAACACCGATGCGAATCTTCCAGGTGATCGCGGATGTCCTTTCATGCCTTTTGCTGTTCAGCATCGGGAAAAAAATGTTCTCCGAGAAAGTCGGCTTGGCGGCAGCTGCAATTCTTGCCCTATTCCCGATACAGGTGTTATACGTTTCCCAGCTGATGACCGAAACGATCTTTACGGCGGTACTGCTGCTGATCGTCTGGGCGGTCATTTATGAAAAAGATGAGCTTCCATCGCTGCGTGAATCTATTCTTCTTGGAGTGCTGACCGGCGTCGGCGTGTTGATCCGGCCGACTGCGGCTCTCGTGCCGTTGGTGATCGTACTGTACCGCTGGAAAAACGGAGCTCCATTCCGGGCAAATATGCGGTCGCTTGTTGTCGTTGCCGCTGTTGCATGTATTGCAGTTTCTCCGTGGCTTGCCCGGAATTATGCGGAGTTTCATAGAGCGTCTCTTACGAGCAACGCGGGAGTAAATTTTTGGATCGGAAACCATTCGGGGGCAAACGGGGCATATTCATTTCCCGAGAAAGACAATCCGCTTATTGCCGTTGCTGATAATTTTGACCGTTCGGACGCTGGATTCAAACTTGGGATCGAATTTATCAGTTCCCATCCGCTCGAATTTCTTTTTGTGGAAGGAAAGAAAATCGCTCACTTTTTTGCCGCCGACTATTGGCTTCTCACGACGATGGAATACAAACCCGAATGGTCTAATGCGCAGAGTGCCGGGATGATCTTTTCCCGGCTTTCTATCGCGGACATTCTCATCCTTCATCTGCCGTACATTGCCGTCATACTTTTAGGAACATTCGGATTGGTTTGTCCGGCAGGGAGAGATGAAAAGAAGTTCTTCCTTCTTCGTGCTTTCATCTTGTATTGGATTGCCGTCCATTTGATTTTTTATGCCGATGCCCGTTATCGGTTCCCGATTGTGCCGATCTTTGTTCTTGGTGCCGCATACGGCTGGTTCATTGTACGTGAAAAGACATTTCAGCGAACCAGAATGCGGTTGTTGACCTTCTCGATTCTCTGCTTCCTCTATGCCGCCGGCTGGCTCGGCGAGATCATCACTCTTCGTGCAAAGTCCGCCTCCTTCCAACCCGTCGCTGAGCGAGTTCTACTTGAAAGCAAGCAAGAAATTGGGTTTTAGAGCACGTGTTAGAATATTGCAACCCAAATACACGTTGACATTGTAGCGCACCTTCAGTATATTTATAGTTCGATTTTTGATTTTTTTGCTGTACCTGGGACGGAAAGTGAGCGGAAAGCCGAAAAAGGATGTCTGCTGAACGCGATCATCACATATCAAAAGAGCGGAAGTTTGAAATTCTTGTTATTCCGCAGGGAGATGCGGGGGAAAAGCGATCGTTCGCGCTGACAATTGGGCGGCTCGTCGCTTTTGTCAGCGGATTTGTCGTTGTGATCATGGTTGCTGTCGCTTTTTTGCTGGGATATACGCCTCTTGGCATGCTTGTCCCAATTTCAAACTCTGAAATTCAGAAGCGGTACGGAAACCAGTTGTACGAATTGCAGGCGCGGCTCAGCAAGGTTTCAGAAGAATTTATTGTGCTCCGGGAGTACAACCGCAAGCTGCGCGGTGCGCTCGGTGATGACTTGAAGAAAGACACCACGTCGTCTGGCGACGTGAGCGAAGAAATTGTAGCGCCTCCGCAAAAAGGAACTGCGGAGGTACAGCAGCAGACGGAGGCCGAACCTCAGCAAAGGACTGAGGCTGCTGCAACCGGGTTTACACCGGAACGGGCATCAACGAGCAAATCTTTTCAGGCATCGTTTCCGCTGTATCCGCCCGTCGTTGGGTATGTCTCGCAGGGATTCGACGAGGCGCGAAGGCATTTTGGGATCGATTACGCGGGCCGCCGCGGTTCTATAATCAGTGCGGCCGCCGACGGGTATGTCGTCTTTTCGGGATGGACGTATGACGACGGCAACATGATCATACTCTCGCACGGCAGCGGTTATTTCACGATCTACAAACATAATCAATCGCTGCTGAAATCGGCGAGCGAATTTGTCAAGCGAGGACAGCCGATAGCGCTCCTCGGGAATTCGGGAAACACGAGCTACGGTCCGCATCTTCATTTTGAATTGTGGAAAGACGGCCAGCCGCAAAACCCGGACGAGTACATGATAGCAATCGAAACTCTGTGATTAAGGAACGCCGACATGGCTGATAAGAATGTGATAAAAGAACTGAACCTCATCGGTTCAGGAACGACTGTTGAAGGCAAGATCCGGACGCAAGGGAATATCCGCGTCGACGGCAAAGTGGTTGGAGAACTCCACGCCGCCGAAAATGTTGCGATCGGATTGACGGGCGAAATTGAGGGGAATATTAACGGGAAGAACGTTACCATCGGCGGGAAGATTCGCGGGAACATTATCGCGGTCGACAAGCTTGTCTTCGAAGGCAAGGCTGTCGTCCGCGGCGATATCCGGTCGGCGCGCCTCGTGATCGACGAAGGGGCAGTGTTCGACGGGAAGATCTCTATGTCGGATGCACGCGCTGGAAATCACGACATCCAGAAATACTAGGGCGGTGAAGGAATGGAACAGCAAGACAAAAAGCTGTTCACGGGCGACCGCAATACGCTGCAGAGTTTTGCCCCGTTTCTCACGCTGGGAATTCAGCTCGCTCTTTCAATCGTTGTCTTTTTCTTTCTCGGAAAGTGGTTGGATGGCCGGTTCAATACATCGCCGTGGCTGATGTTCGGCGGTTTGTTGGTCGGCGGAGTCGGCGGGATGGTCAAATTCATAACTTCAGTCATGAAGTTAGGTCAACAGCAAGACGCATTGGATGCCGAACGAAAACAACACAAGAAAGTTTGATGTCTCTTTTCCGCGTCAGATCGCCGTTGTTGTTATCCTGAGCGCAGTGCTCTCAGTCTATCCGCTCTTTGCTTTTGCTTCAGCAGAAATTGTTCGAGCATATGTTGCGGGGGTCACGATAAGCGTGGCAAATGTGCTGGCCGGTTACGCGGCGATCGAATACTCTATCGATAAATCGTACACCGTATTTCTGAAAGCGGTACTCGGAGGCATGGGGATTCGTATGCTGGCGATGCTGACAATGCTGATGGTGCTGATAGAGGTTTTTCATTTTCAGGCTGTGCCCCTCGTTGTTTCGTTGATGGGATATTATGTTCTGTTCCTGATTCTTGAAGTGATGTTCATGCAGAAAAAACTGGGTAAAAAAACCGAAGGATAACGTCGTGGCGTCATTGTTTCTTTTTGACAATCAAATTACGGCTCGTGCAGCGGCTGACTCCTCCGTTATCGCCGACACTGCCCGCGCTGCAGCCGCGCACGAAGAGAGCGAGAATCTTTTTACGCATCTCCTCAAGCACGTTCAGGATTCTCACGAGCTCGAGACACCCTTCGGACGCATCGAACTTCCGCATCTGCATTTCCTCGGCATCGACATGTCGATAACGAAACACGTCGTGTTCTTGTGGCTCGCTGCGGTACTGCTCGTCATCATTCTGGCCTTGGTGGCACGGAAAAATAAGAAGCAAGCCGTTCCGACAGGTTTCGGAAATCTCATCGAAGTGTTCGTCGTGTTTGTGAGGGATGAGATTGCAATTCCCAACATGGGGCCGGGCGGACTCAAATATCTTCCGTACTTGTTGACAACGTTCTTCTTTATCCTTTTGATGAACTTATTGGGACTCGTACCATACGGAGCTTCGGCAACGGGGAACGTCAGCGTAACGGCGGGATTAGCGATCATCGCCTATATCATGATTCAAGCATCGGCGATTCGTGCGCAGGGGATCGGACATTACTTCGCCCATTTTACAGGCGGCGTCCATTGGCTCTTATGGCCCATCATGATCCCGATTGAAATTTTAGGAACATTCACGAAAGCATTTGCCCTCTGCATTCGTTTGTTTGCGAACATGACCGGCGGACATATTGTCGTCGTTTCGCTGCTTGGATTGATCTTTATTTTCGGAAGAATTTCTACAACGTTAGGATATGCAGTTTCGGTCCCGTCCGTTCTGTTCACGCTCGGAATCGACTGCCTTGAACTTTTCGTGGCGTTCCTTCAGGCGTACATCTTTACCATGCTGACGTCGCTCTTCATGGGGCTCGGCATGCAGTCGGAAGGTCACGATGCGCACGAAGAACATGCGCATTAGAACTCGAGAGACCATCGTTCACTATTTATACCATCTATTCTTATAGGAGAAATATAATGGAAGCAAATCCAATTGAAGTCGCGAAAGCTGTTGCAACGCAGTGGGGATATTTAGCAGCCGGGTTCGGAGCGGCCATCACTGTTGTCGGAGCGGGCCTTGGAATCGGCAAGCTTGCAGCAGCAGCGATGGAAGCCAGCGGCCGTCAGCCTGAAGTTGCGGGCCAGGTCCGTACGTCGATGTTGATTGCGGCAGCGCTCATCGAAGGTGCAACGTTCTTTGCACTGGCCATTTGCATTATTCTTGCAACCAAGTAAAACTCAACAGGGATCGACATGCTAGACATCAATCCGGGACTCATCCTCTGGACGATCATTACTTTTCTTATCCTGCTCTTCATTCTCGGCAAAGTGGCATGGAAGCCGTTGATGGGCGCCTTGCAGGCGCGCGAACAGGGCATTCGCGATGCGCTGCTCAAAGCCGAAGAGGCAAGAAAAGAATCGGAGCGGCTGCTTGCTGAAAACAAAGAGGCGATGAAGCGCGCGAACGAAGAAACGTCGCGCATTCTGAAAGAAGGGCGCGAGCTCGCCGAGCAGATGAAAAATGAAATCGTTGCCAAAGCCCACGAAAGCGCAAAGACGATGATGGGCCAGGCGAAGGAAGACATTCAGCGCGAGAAGGAAACGGCGCTTCTTCAATTGAAGAACGAAGTTGCCGATCTTGCCATGAACGCTGCAGAAAAAATCATCGACGAAACGCTCGATGAAGCAAAGCAAAAGAAACTGGTTGACAAAGTTCTCCAATCGCTTCCAAAGAATTGATGAGCAATCTCAGAGTTGCAAAACGATATGCGTCTGCATTGATGGCGTTGACCGGCGAAGCGAAAAGGCCGGAGGCAATCGCAGACGACCTGCTGACGGTGCAATCGACCGTCAAGTCGTCCAGGGAACTCCGTTCGCTTCTGGCAAGCCCCGTCGTTTCTAAAGAAAAGAAAAAAGCCGTTATCGCCGAAATTTTCGGCAAAAAGATCGGGGCCGCCGTGAATCAATATCTACTCGCGATCATTGAGAAAGGGCGCGAAGATGTTCTTGCCGAGATGCTCGATCAATATTTTCTTCTTCGGGACGAACAACTCGGCATCGTTGCGGTCGACGTCCGTACAGCCGTAAAATTCTCTGCGGAGCAGGAAAAAATGCTGATCCGGCAGTTGGAATCGTATACACAAAAGAAGGTTCGTGTCTCGTTCAGCCTCGACAAGATTTTAAAAGGAGGCTTCGTTGCAAAAGTTGGAGATACAACATTGGACGGAAGCATCCGGCGTCAGCTCGAACTCCTGCGTTCGCGGCTGAAGGACGGTTCTGTCTCGAAGAATTAATTTGTTGAATCAAAAAGGATAAAACAATGGCGGAAGTACGACCCGATGAAATAACTGCCGTGCTGCGGAAGCAGCTCTCCGGCTTTGAAAAAGAAATCGATATTTATGATGTCGGCACAGTGCTGCAGGTCGGCGACGGTATCGCGCGCCTCTATGGCTTGTCCAAGGTTATGGCAAGCGAGCTGATCGAATTTCCGAACGATGTCTTCGGCATGGTGCTGAACCTCGAGGAAGACAACGTCGGCTGCGTTCTTTTCGGCGACGACACAAAGATCAAAGAAGGCGACACGGTAAAGCGTACGAAGCGCGTCGCCTCGATGCCGGTCGGCGAGGCAATGCTCGGGCGTGTCATCAATCCGCTGGGGCAGCCGATCGACGGACGCGGCGCGATCAAGACTGAAAAATTTTCGCCTCTCGAAAGGAAGGCTCTTGGTGTTATCCAGCGCCAGCCGGTGAAGCAGCCGCTGCAGACCGGATTGAAAGCTATCGACGGAATGGTCCCTATCGGACGCGGACAACGCGAACTGATCATCGGCGACCGCCAGACGGGGAAAACTGCCGTTGCTCTCGACACGATTATTAATCAGAAATACACCCACTCCGAGAAAGCGAAGAAGGATGGAGTCAAGCCGGTCTACTGTATCTATGTTGCGATCGGCCAGAAGGGTTCAACCGTTGCACAGGTGATGACGAAGCTTGAAGAAACGGGAGCGATGGAATATACGGCAATTATTTCTGCGACAGCGAGCGACCCGGCTCCGTTGCAGTTCATTGCACCGTACGCGGGCGCAACGCTTGGCGAATTTTTCCGCGACAGCGGGCGCGATGTGCTCGTGGTGTATGACGATTTATCCAAGCACGCGGCGGCATACCGTGAAGTATCGCTGCTGCTACGCCGTCCTCCAGGACGTGAAGCATATCCCGGCGACGTGTTCTATCTTCATTCCCGTCTTCTTGAGCGCGCTTCAAAGTTGAGCGACGACCTTGGCGGCGGAAGCCTGACAGCGCTCCCGATCATCGAGACACAGGCGGGCGACGTTGCAGCGTATATTCCGACGAACGTCATCTCGATCACCGACGGGCAGATTTTCCTCGAACCGAATTTATTTAATTCCGGTGTTCGCCCTGCTATCAACGTTGGCATTTCCGTATCGCGCGTTGGAGGGAATGCGCAGATAAAAGCAATGAAAAAAGTTGCGGGGCGCCTCCGCCTGGACCTTGCGCAGTACCGCGAGCTGGAAGCTTTCGCGAAATTCGGCTCCGACCTTGACAAGGCAACGCAGCAGCAGTTGCAGCGCGGTTCGCGTCTTGTCGAAGTGCTGAAACAGAGGCAGTACGTGCCGATGCCCGTCGAGAAACAAGTGATCATGCTCTATCTCGGCACAACAGGCTTTCTCGACCAGCTGCCGCTCGACCGGGTGCTGCCGTTCGAGAAGGAGTTTCTTGAAATGACGGAAACCCGCCACAAGGACCTTCTCGACATCATCGCAGAGAAGAAAGAATTGACGGACGATATCACAAAGCGCATTCAGACGATCGCGAAGGAATTCATGGATACATTCAGCGTGTCGGCGTAAGTATGGCTACGCTGCGCGACATACGAAGGAGTATTGCGGGCGTCAAGAGCACGCAGAAGATCACCAAGGCAATGAAGATGGTCGCAGCGGCAAAACTGCGCCGCGCCCAGGAATCAATTCTTCAGGCGCGGCCGTATGCCCGCAAGATGGCGGAAATGCTTCGTCATCTTTCCGGCAAAGTTGACGCCGCAAAATATCCCGCGCTCACACAGCGCCCCGTCGAGAAAGTTGCCGTCGTCGTGGTTACCGCCGACCGCGGATTGTGCGGCGCATTCAACACGAACGTCGTTCGTGCTGCCGTCAGCCACATCAACAATAGCTATAAAGATCTCTTCGCCGCTGGAAACGTGAAACTCTTCTGCATCGGCAGGAAGGGTTTCGAGTTTTTCAACAAGCGGAACTACGAGGTTCTCTCCAAGCAAATTGGAATTTTTAACTCGCTGAATTTCGGCAATGCCCGGACCATCGTGAAAGAAATTGTGGACGGTTACACGGCGAAGAAGTTCGACAAGGTCGTTGTGGTCTACAACGAATTCAAGAATGCAGCCCAGCAGCGCATAGCGATCGAACTCTTTCTTCCCATTCCTCCCGAGACTGCCGAAAAAGGTGAAGAGAAAAAGCTGCATTCGCTCGTCGATTATATTTACGAGCCGTCAAGCGAAGAGATTGTTTCAGCGCTCGTTCCGAAACATCTGAATTTTCAAATGTGGCGGGTGCTCTTGGAGTCGAACGCAGCCGAGCAGGGGGCGCGGATGACTGCTATGGAGAATGCGTCGACGAACGCGAAAGAGATGATCAGCTCGCTTGAGCTCTCCTACAACAAAGCGCGCCAGGCTTCCATCACCAAAGAATTGCTTGAGATCGTCAGCGGCGCAGAAGCGCTGAAAAAAGCAAGCTGAAGTTAATTAAAAATTAATAATTAAGAATTAATAATTGAACGACACTACCTCTTTTTTAATTATTAATTCATAATTCTTAATTGCCGTGTTCGATACCCTTACTCAAAAATTAGATTCCGTCCTTAAGCGGCTCCGCGGCCAAGGAAGAATTTCGGAAGCGAACATTGCCGAGATGCTCCGCGAAGTCCGCAAGGTGTTGCTCGACGCGGACGTCAACTATAAAGTTGTCAAGCAGTTCATCGACAACGTCCAGCAAAAGTCGCTCGGCAAAGAGGTCGTCACAAGCATCGCGCCCGGTCAGCTCATCGTAAAAATAATCCATGATGAGCTTGTTGCACTGCTCGGGACGGAAAAAGCGGACATCACGATTTCGCAGACGCCGCCCTCGGTGATTCTGATCGCAGGATTGCAGGGATCGGGAAAGACGACGTTCGCGGGAAAACTTGCGCTTCTGCTGAAGTCGAAGGGCCGCAGCCCGCTTCTTGTTGCCGCGGATGTCTATCGCCCTGCGGCGATCGACCAGCTGATCATGCTCGGCGGACAAATTGATGTTCCCGTTTTCTCGAGCCGCACAGACTCGGCGATCGATATCGCTAAAAACAGCATCGACCACGCGCGGAAGAACGCGCGTGATACCGTAATCATCGACACCGCCGGCCGCTTGCACGTGGACGAGGAGATGATGCGCGAAGTCGAAAGCATCAAGTCGTCCGTTCAGCCTCATGAAATTTTGTTTGTCGTGGATGCGATGACCGGGCAGGACGCTGTGAACACGGCAAAAGCATTCCACGACCGTCTCAATTTCGACGGCGTCGTTCTTACAAAGCTCGACGGCGATACGCGCGGCGGCGCGGCCCTTTCAATCCGGTCGATCGTTGAGAAGCCGATCAAGTTCGTCGGGACGGGCGAAAAACTCGATGCGCTCGAACAGTTTCATCCCGACCGTATGGCGTCGCGGATTCTCGGGATGGGGGACATTGTTACGCTCGTTGAAAAAGCGCAGCAGACGTTCGACCAGGAAAAAGCGCAGCAGCTTGAACAAAAAATTCGCAAATCGCAGTTCACGCTTGAAGATTTTTACAGCCAGCTTCAGGAGATCAAGAAAATGGGCCCGTTGAGCCAGGTCCTGTCGATGATCCCCGGAGCGAACAAGCTGGGCAACATCAACGATGTGGACGAGAAAGAAATGAGGTATGTGGAAGCGATCATCCTCTCAATGACCATTGAAGAGCGGCAGCATCCCGCGATTATCAACGGATCGCGGCGCAAGAGAATCGCCTCAGGGAGCGGAAGGTCCGTCCAGGAAGTAAATAAGCTCCTCAAACAATTCTTCGAGATGCAAAAAATGATGAAAAATTTCACAAAAGGGAAAAATGTTGGGCGCATGATGGCGCAGCGGTTTCACTAGGTTGCATATTAGTCGGCATCTACTCATATTTATAGAAAAAAGGAGATACATCTTTGGCAGTCAAATTACGACTTCAACGAATGGGCAAGAAAAAACAGCCCATTTACAAGATTGTGGCAGTAGATTCGCGCAGAAAGCGCGACGGGCGGTTTATCGATGCCGTGGGCGCATATAACCCAAGCACCAACCCGATGACCATTACGCTGAAAGAAGACCGCATCTTTCATTGGCTTGAGCGCGGCGCTCAGCCGACCGATACGGTGAAAAATCTCTTAAGCCGGAAAGGCGTGTGGCTGAAGTGGAGTCTGAAAAAGAAGAAAGCCGACGATGCGACGATCGCTGCAGAATTTGAAAAGTGGCAGATGATGCAGGGGTTGAAGCTTCAGAAAGAGAATGAACGCAACGCACGCCGCAACGCCGCGAAGAAGAAAAAGAAGGCTGTCGCGCAAGAGGCCCCGGCCCAGGCTGAAGCTGCCGCTCCGGCGGCTCCTGCGCAAGCGTAACGCGGCTTCTTTCGTTCGCTCAGGCATTTGTTTCTCCCACGTACGGAAGAAGACTCAAGCAGCTCGGTTATGACGATATGTTTGCAGTAGTTTTTCGAACAGCGTTAGGAGGTGCATATGCGGGACTTTATCGAATACATAGCGAAGCAGCTTGTCGATAATCCCAATGACGTTTCTCTCATCGATGAAGAGAAAGAGGGCAAGATCGTCTTCAAGCTGAAAGTTGGAGAGGCCGACATAGGAAAAATTATCGGGCGCAAAGGCCGCACAGCTCAGGCGATGAGGGTTCTCCTGAGTGCGGTCGCGGCAAAGAACGGCAAGCGTGCGATGCTTGAAGTGCTGGATTAGTTGGCAGCAGTGCGGCAAACATGAATGTGCGGAGAGTTGTGAAATCACATCAGGCGGCTCGCCCGCAACTGCGTGCAGTCGGCGTTATCGCGAAAGTTTTCGGCGTGAAGGGAGAGGTAAAGGTTCACTCCTATGCACGGTCGTACGATGAATTTGAAGAACTTGAGTCCGTGCTGGCTGGGAAAAGTGAAGAGAAGACTCTCGAGAGGAAGATCGAAAAAGTCTCGCTGCGCCGGAACGATATTTACATAAAATTTCAGGATGTCAATGACCGAAACGCATCGGAAGCCCTGGTCGGTCATTATTTATTTGTCGAAGAGTCGGGGCGGAAACGATTGGCGCCCGGTGAGTTTTTTGTTGACGACATTATCGGGATGTCCGTCTGCGATCCTCAGAAGAAAATGCTCGGCGTCGTGCAGGACGTCGTCAGATACCCTGCCCAGGATGTGTACGTTGTGAACACCGGCAGCGGCGAGGTGATGGTTCCGGCTGTTCGAACTATTGTCCGCAGTGTTGACGGAAAAAATCGAACGATCACGATCGACCCGCCGGAAGGACTTTTTGACGGACACGCCGCCGGTTCGCCGGATCGCTAGAAGGTGTGGGAGATGGAAGCACAATGAGCATACGGATTGATATTCTTTCAGCAGTTCCAAAGCTGCTCGCCAGCCCGCTCAGCGAGAGCATTCTGAAAATTGCGCAGGAAAAAAAGCTTGCAGTAATTGTTGTGCACGATCTGCGGACGTTTACACACGACAAGCATCATACGCTCGACGAGTCGCCGTACGGCGGCGGGGCCGGAATGATCCTCAAACCCGAACCGATCGTTGAATGTGTCGAGTCGCTCCAATCCGAAAGGACATACGATGAGATCATCTACGTCAGCGCAGACGGGGAACCGTTCACGCAAAAGATCGCCAACGATCTTTCTTTGAAGTCGAACGTGATGATCCTGTGCGGACATTACAAAGGCGTCGACGAACGCGTCAGGCAAACAGTCATCACGCGCGAGATCTCGATCGGCGACTACGTGCTGACCGGCGGCGAGCTGGCCGCGCTGGTGATCGCCGACGCCGTCGTGCGGCTGATCCCCGGAGTGATCGGAGACGGAGAATCGGCGCTGACCGATTCGTTCCAGGACGGATTATTGGACAGCCCGCATTACACGCGGCCGCCCGAATACCGCGGAATGAAAGTGCCGGACGTGCTATTGTCGGGAAATCATAAAGAAATCGCAGCGTGGCGCGATGGAGAGCGGAAAAAGCGCACGGAAGAGCGCCGTGAAGATTTGATTCATTAACTCATCTTATGCAATGCACACACGGCATTGCCACTAAGTCATAAAGCCACTAAAAATAGAAATTTTTGAAATGCGTATCTAAAGTCTTTGTGCCTTGGAGCCTTTGTGGCATGAGAGAAATTTTAATAAAAAATAAACGCTAACGAACGGAGTACAACAATGAGCAAGATCAAATTAGTAGAAGCAACTCAACTGAAGACGAACCTCCCGGCGTTTGCGACGGGCGACACATTGAACGTGCATTTGCGCGTTGTCGAAGGCGACAAGGAACGTATTCAGCAGTTTCAGGGTGTCGTGATCGGCACCCGGGGAAGCGGAATGGGCGCCACCTTTACCATCAGAAAAGTCTCGGACGGCGTCGGTGTTGAGAGGATATTTCCGACACATTCTCCCCGCATTGCAAAGATCGAAAAGATAAAATCGAGCAGAGTACGCCGCGCGAAACTTTATTATCTCCGCGACCTCGCTGCGAAACAGATACGCCAGAAAACCGGCAACTGAGTCCCGCGTGCCCGGAAATCAATTTCGAATAGGGGCTGTCCCCGATTTCTTTTGCCGCCCGGTGATCTTCGGATTAGAGCAACCGGAAAGTCCCGCCGCGGCGGGACTTTTCTTTGAGAGTCCCGGAGTCAACACCGACCGGATTCTCAATGACGAATGCGATGCAGCCCTGATCGGTCCCGTCGAGTTTGCGCGCAACAGTTCGAATTTTTCGTTATATCCTTCGATCGGCGTCTCATCGAAAGGAGAAAGTCGGTCGAGCGTGCTCTGTGTGAACAAAAATATCCGCTCGATCGCTTCTGTCGCAGTCGGTGCTGTCTCTTCGTCCGACATCATCCTCGCCAAGATCATTCTCTCCGAAAAATTTGAACAGGACATTGTTATCGTCCCTGTTATTGGCTCGGTGGAGCAGATGCTGTTGAAGGCCGATGCTGCCCTGCTCACGGGCAACGCACTTCTTACATCACACTGGGACGGGCCGGCGCTCGATCTCGTTGATGAGTGGTCCGACATGACCGACCTGCCGTTCATCCATCTTCTTTGCGCCGCCCGAAAAGAGAAATACAAGAAAGAAATCGCATCGTTACTCCTCGCTTCGCAAGAATTGGGGTCAGTTTCATTCCCTATCATCGCAGCACAACAGGCAAAAGAATTGTCAATTCCTGCGGAGGCAATGGAGCAGCAGCTAGAGGGCTACGCGTACGGCTTTGATGAAGAAGCCCGCGAAGCGCTCGGCGAATTCTTCCGCTACGCTTTTTATCTCGGCATCCTTCCTGATGTTCCGGAGATAGGAGTGTTCGGAGACGGAGAAATGGATAACGGTTAACGTGAACATTGTCAAGGTTCCGAACCTTGACAATGTTGTCATGACATCACTTTAAGGGGAATACAAGTGACAATCCATTCAAACATCATCACCGCAAAGGGGGATCCATGAAATCAAAAAACAGCATCGTTCCACAAAGCAAAATCGAAAACCGGATATTCGTCATCCGCGGTCATAAAGTGATGACAAGCATTCATCTGGCCGAACCCTACGGCGTTGAAACCCGAGCGCTGAACCAGCCCGTGAAACGAAATATTCTTAGATTTCCCTCCGACTTCATGTTTCAAATATCGGAACAGGAACCAGATCTACTGGTATCACAAAATGTGATACCACACAGAAAATTGTACGGAGGTTCACTTCCTTTTGCATTGACACTGCAAGGAATGGCAATGCTATCGACCGTTCTCCGGGGGGGCCGTGCCATGCAAATGAACATCGCTATAATGCGGGCACTTGTGAAACTTAGGGAGATTCTTTCGACTCACAAAGAAATAGCATCCAAGCTGAACCAGCTTGAAACAAAGGTCGAAAAACACGACGAAGAGTTTCAGTCGATATTTGAGGCGATACAACAATTGATGGCTCCTCCGGAGAAGCCAAAACGACAAATTGGATTCTGAATTCAGCGACCAAGCGATGCCGAGAACCATCTCGTTCCCAACGTCCTCGTTGGGAACGTAAAAGGTGCGAAGTTATACTTTGCGTGAAGTGATGAGACAGAATTTTTTTATGCGCTCCCAAATGGAATTTGGGAACGAGGTGAAAAACGGAGGTTTCGATTTGAAACCTTAAAATCCAATCCCAAAGTAACTCACCGGTTGAAACTCTCCCAAATTCAGCGTAACTTCATTTCATGCTGCATTCTCTGTACGTTAAACACTATGCCCTGATTGAGGAAATCAGCGTTGACTTCGAGCGCGGCCTCAACATCATCACCGGCGAAACTGGCGCCGGGAAGTCGATTCTCATCGACGCACTGAGCTTGCTTCTTGGGGAACGGACAAGTGCTGATGTCGTCCGTAAAGGAGCGGAGAAGGCGATCGTCGAAGGGACGTTTGACGCAGCGGGCTTGCCGAAAATTCAAACCCTCCTGCAAGAGAACGACATCGAGTCTTCGGACGAAATGATCATCCGCAGAGAAGTTTCAGTAAAAGGGCAAAGCCGCTGTTTTATTAATGACTCCCCTGTTTCTCTCGCGCTTTTGAAAGAAGCGGGAGACGCGCTCGTTGACCTTCACGGCCAGCACGACCACCAGGCATTGCTCCGGCCCGAGACCCATATCGATTTTCTTGACGATTTCAGCGGAGATGAACGCACTCTCTCAGACTATCGGCAATCATTCAAAAAACTCTCTGATCTCTTTTCAAAAAAACATGACCTGCGGGAACAAGAGCATCGTTTGAAAGAAAAGAAAGATCTCTATGAGTTTCAGATAAAGGAAATTGATGCCATCAATCCTCAGCCGGGAGAAGAAGAAACGCTAGAGTCGGAATTGAAGCTGCTGGAAAATGCGGAAAAGCTGCACGAACTCACTTCACAGTTGAGCCAGCTTTTGTACGAAGGGGAATCTTCGGTGCACGATAACCTGGTTCTTGCATGGAAACAGATCGAAACGCTGCGCGAGATCGATTCCGTTTTCGCCGATGCCGCCGGAGAAGCAAAATCCGCCGAAATTATTGTTGAGGAATTGTCGAAATTCATTCATTCATACAACGCGAGGATCGAGTTCAATCCTGAAAAGCTGGAGCAGATTCGCGAACGTCTCGGCCAGTTCTCGTTGCTGAAGAAAAAATACGGCGGCACACTCGAGTCTCTTCTCGAACATCGCGTAAAGATCGGCCATGAATTCTCGCTCGCCGAAAATTTTGAAAAAGAGCTTACCGCAATAGAGTCCGCCATCCTGGAAGAACGCAAGGTGTGTTCAGATTCCGCACAGCAGCTCACGGAAAAGCGCCGCGAGGCGGCTAAGAAGATCGAGAAGTCGATCATCTCGTCGCTTGCGGACCTTGGAATCACGAATGCCAAGTTTTCGGTCAACATTGCCAATGTGCCGCTGCCTGCCGGCCGGATGAACGGAAACCCGGCGTTTGCCGATGCGTACGTTAAGATCGGGAAGGAATATTACGATGCAACGTCGAAAGGAATTGACACCGTTGAGTTCTTTCTCTCAACCAATGTGGGCGAGGATGTAAAACCGCTTGCAAAGGTCGCTTCCGGGGGAGAAGTCTCCCGCGTCATGCTCGCCCTGAAATCTGCCCTGGCGGTGTCGGACAAAGTCCCGCTTCTTATCTTCGATGAAATTGACGTCGGCGTCAGCGGACGGATCGGTCAGGCAGTGGGGCTGAGTTTAAAAAAGCTTGCCGCGCTTCACCAGATCATTACGATCACTCATCTTCCGCAAATCGCCGGATTGGCGGATTCCCATTTTGCCGTCGAAAAAATTGAGGACGGAAAACGAACGACAACCCGCCTGCGCAAGCTTGATGTCGACGAACGAGTCCGCGAAGTTGCAAAATTGATGAGCGGGGAAAAAGTGACGGAAGCTGGGCTGAAAAGCGCAAAGGAATTGATGGGTTTGAAATAAACCGCAAAGGACGCAAGGGGCGCGAAGGGAAAAGTAAAAAATCATTTAGGGGGAATCTCGATGACGGAGGATCAGCTTTCTAAAATAGCTCTCGATTGTGCAATGAAAGTGCACACCACGCTCGGAGCAGGATTACTTGAGTCAGCTTACGAAGAGTGCTTGTTTTATGAACTCTCACGAAACCACGTTTCGGTTGAACGTCAAAAGCCGATGCCGCTTATATACAGTAACGTGAAACTCGATTGTGGATACAGAATTGACCTTTTACTGGAAAGCAAACTTATCCTGGAGCTGAAAGCTGTTGAAACACTAAACGACGTCCATCTAGCTCAACTGTTAACGTACCTTAAACTATCAGGCTGTAAACTCGGTTTGTTAATTAATTTCAACGTAGCGCATTTAGGGAACGGTATTAAGAGAGTCGTCCTCCATCTTTAATAAAAATGGAACGACCACTTCTTCGCGTTCCTTTGCGTCCATAGCGGTTAATAAAAGCCATGTCTCTCAACATCTATAATACTCTTTCCCGTCAAAAAGAAGAATTCAAACCGCTGCACGAAGGCTTTGTCGGAATGTATGTCTGCGGACCGACGGTCTACAGTCATTCGCATGTCGGTCACGGCAAAAGCTATGTTTCGTTCGATGTGATCGTCCGCTATCTTCGGCATCTCGGCAACAAAGTGCTGTATGTTCAGAACATTACCGACGTCGGACATTTACTCGACGACGGCGAAGACAGGATGCTGAAGCAATCGCGCATCGACAAGATCCATCCAATGCAGATCGCCGAGTTGATCACGCGCAGCTATTTTGACGATATGGATGCTCTTCATGTGCTTCGCCCGGATATTTCTCCGCGGGCCTCGGGGCATATTATTGAGCAGATTGAGATCGTGAAAAAGCTCCTTGCGAACGGCCACGCCTACGAAGTGAATGGTTCCGTCTATTTCGATGTCCGGAAGTTCGCAAACTACGGTAAGCTTTCGGGGAGGACGATCGATGACATGAAAGAAGGAACCCGGGTGGAGTTGAAAACCGAGAAACGGAATCCCGAGGATTTTGCTTTGTGGAAGAGGGCAGAGCCGGAACACATTATGCGATGGCCAAGCCCATGGGGCGAGGGATTTCCCGGCTGGCACATCGAGTGTTCGGCGATGTCGATGAAATATCTCGGCGAGACGTTCGATATTCATGGGGGAGGGTTGGACAACCAATTTCCACATCATGAATGCGAGATCGCACAGAGCGAAAGTGCAACCGGCAAGCCGTTCGTAAAATACTGGATCCACAATAACCTGGTGACGGTAAACGGCCAGAAGATGTCGAAGTCGCTCGGCAATTTTGTGACGCTGAAAGATTTGTTCAAGAAATTCGACCCAGCCGTGATACGGTTTTTCATCCTCCAAAGCCATTATCGCAGCACGCTGGATTTTAGCGAACAAGCATTGGAGGCATCGAAAACTGGCCTTGCAAAACTTCAAAACACAGTGAGGAGAATGCACGAAGCTGCCGACTTTGCAAAACGTTCATCCTCGTTCGGGATGTTCGATAAAGATCTGACGCCGTTTCGCAATGAATTTATCAAGGCGATGGACGACGACTTCAACACGCCGAAAGCGATCGCTGTCCTCTTCGACCTCGTCTCAAACGTCAATGATTGGCTGATGCCGGGAATGCTGCCGACCGAAGCTACGCTTTTCGAGCTCGACAAGTTCTTTGACGAATTTGGTTCGGGGATTCTTGGCATTCCGCTCACTCCGTTGTCAACTGCTGCATCAAACGGTTCGGCTGAGGCGGGGTTGATGGATCTCATCATTGAAATGCGGAAAGAAATAAGAACTCAAAAGATGTGGGCCTTGTCGGATAGGATTCGGGACGGCATCAAAGCCCTTGGGATCGTCCTTGAAGACGCCAAAGAGGGCACAACGTGGAAAAAGGTATGAAATCTCTACTCATTGCGCCAGAATTAAGATTCGCCATCGATAAACTTATTGAAGAATGCTTCGTCTAACCACTAGGAAGGAACATCAGTGAAAACACTGATATTAACCTGTTCGTTATTGATTGCTCAATGTTCATTGATGGGACAGAATTCGGCTGGCGACGCTGCAAACATTGAACCGCGGTACATAATAGATACACCTACAGCGGGTCTCTTGAAGCGCGGAGGGTTTGCGATGGATGTTAATTTTTTTCAAGACGGTGGAATGATGATCGCGCTGACGGCCGGCGCGCTCGACCGGCTGAATTTTGGAATTTCGTACGGCGGCACAGGAATCATCGGACATGATAATATTATCATGCAGAAGCTCCCGGGAGTGAACGTCAAATTTCGATTGTTCGATGAAACGATGGCGATGCCCGCCATCGCGCTGGGGTTTGACTCACAGGGAAAGGAAACGTACATTGACAGCGTACAACGCTTCACCATCAAGTCGCGCGGATTTTATGCGTCCGCAAGCAAGAATTATGCATTCTTGGGCAACCTGAGCCTTCATGGCGGAACGAATTACAGCCTAGAGAACAAGGACGGAAACACCAATCTGGATTTCTTTGTGGGAGCAGAAAAATCGTTGGGCTCCGACATTTCATTGCTCTCCGAATATGATTTTGGTTTGAATGATAATATCGGCGTTGTCGGCAAAGGAAGAGGGTACTTGAATGCAGGCTTGCGCTGGTCATGGGGCAACGGCTTTACGCTCGGATGCGACCTCAAGAATCTTGTAAGGAATCAGAACAACGTAACGATTGGAAACAGAACGATCGAAGTAGAATATGTAAGAGCGCTGTAATATCGGAACATTGGGAATGATGCTGTCCTTTTCGGTGTTGTTAGTAATGATGAACCCCGGAAGGAGAAAGGAATTAACAATATGAAAACAATACGAAGTCTCTTTAATCTATTAGTGTTTCTCCCGGCTGCAGGATTTTTCTTTGCCGGATGCTACACTCACATGGAAAGCATGAGCGAAGGAAGTTCTGTCGGACGGGACAGCGGTGACGGCGGTGACGACTACGCATATACCGATTCGACAAACAGCTCGAACGACACAACAGGTGCGAACTATTTTTCCGACGATGATTATCGGGAGTCGAATTACCGGGCATCGTTCGACTATTACTGCCCACCCGCCTATGTCTGGGGGTCGGACATTTGCTACGATCCATGGTATGACTATTATGCTTATCCTTGGTATCCATACCCATATTGGTATGGGTCGCCGTATTGGGGATGGGGTCACGGCTATTGGGGGTATTACGGCGGCTATGGATATCGAGGCTACCGCGGCGGACGCGGCGGAGATTACTTCGCCGGCAGGACAAGAACTATCGGAAGCATGCGCGGTGGAATCGGTTTTCGAGGAAGAACAGCAGGTGGAGCCCCGTTTGCAGGCGGAACTGCCGCGCGGGCAAGAACTACGTCCGTGCCTGGTACGGGCACAGCTGCTGTGACTCAATCGCGTTCGCGCCAGGAAGTCGCCTGGTGGCAGCGAGGAACATCGTCAACTGTGGCTTCTGCAAACCGGAGTAGAATGGTCGATCAGACACAATCCGCAGCAAGCCAAAGAAGAAATACTAACAACCCCGTTCGGAACAGTGCGAGCGCCCGGCAGAATTACCAAAGGGGTCGAATGCAGCCAACACGGATAGCTGGCTCCCAGGGAAGACAGTCTGCACATCAAAGTGCTCCGCATTATTCTTCTCCTCAGCGTTCGAGCGGGAGGAGCAGCGGCGGCGGCGGTGGTCGGAGCGGAGGAGGCGGACGTTCCGGGGGAAGCAGAGGCAGGTAGTCAAAGAATTCAGACCTGCGGAAAAGTTTTTTCTTCTCGACGATCGGATTCTTTTGCTCGGTGAGAGCTAATCATGCAGAATAATGGCGATGCCGCCGATGCGACATCGCCATACGACAAGTATCGGACCGCATGCGGATGCGGCAGAACGCGTTTCAAAGTATAAACATTAACGGTCACTACAACCACTACACCAACTACTGCACCGCCCACTCCGGCTGGCTCAGCAAGCGAAACGACAACCGATCGCAGGAGGAACGGGCAATACTTCAGTTGCACGGTACCTGCCACGCGAAAGACCGGTTCGGATCGCGGAGACGGAAGGGATGAGGAAGCGGAGGAGATCTATGAAACCGAATCGCCTTATAAAGTCCATCATTTTTATCATCACATTGGCAACACTCACTGTTTCAGCTGTTCATGCGCAATCTGCGGATGACGCGCTGCGTTTTTCTTCTGTCGGGTTTGGAGTCGGATCGCGGGCGCAGAGTATGGGCGGGGCGTATATCGGCGTGGCGGATGACTACAGCGCTACTTTTTGGAACCCGGCCGGCTTGGCGCAGATGAGGAGGCTCGAGTTTACGGGGGGGATTATCAACACAAACTATTCTAACAACGCTTCGTTTTTGGGAACCTCGCAAACGGCGACCAGTACAAATACGGCGCTGGATAATCTAGGATTCGTGTTTCCCGTTCCCACATCACGAGGAAGTCTTGTTTTTGCTTTCGGCTACAACAGGGTGAACACTTATTCTTCCGCACTTTCATTCAATGGCTTCAACTCAAAAAGCTCGATTATCCCGGCGCTCTACGATCCAGACCCGAATAATGATCCCTTTGACATTCCATTCCAAACGTATTTGATCAACTCGAATGGCTATACGCCAATTCAAAAAAACGTGCAGCAAAAGGGGAACGTGCAAGAGAGCGGCAGTATCGGAACCTGGGCATTCTCCGGCGCAATTGATATAGACAAAGATCTGTCGTTCGGAATGACGATCAATCTTCTCAATGGCACGTACAATTACGTGCGTAATTACTCAGAAGCTGATGTTAAGAACGTTTACAACGACCCCACGAGATTCTACGATTCGAGCGGAGTTATTCCCGATTCATTATACAGGGAGTTTAATACGTTCTACTATGACAATACGCTCACCAGCGAATTGAGCGGAGTCAATGTCATGTTTGGATTTATGTACAGGTACGAGGACATCGCTCGATTTGGCCTCACGATCAAGACGCCGACATCAATAACTGTCCACGAGAAATATTCGAACGCCGGCCAAAGTGCGTTCGATGACACAACGGGGTATTATTGGTCATACGATGCAAACAATGATTATGGCTTAACAACACCGTGGGTATTTGGCGCCGGCGCTTCGTACTCCCCGCTCGCAGGACTGCTGTTGTCCGGGCAGATCGAGTACACGGATTGGACACAAATTCAATGGACCGACAACAGCACCCTCGAGAACGAAAATAGCTTGCTGAAACAGGAGTTTCGCTCAACGCTCAGCTATGCCGTCGGCGGGGAATTTCAAATTCCAAAGACCGAGTTTCGCGTGAGGGCGGGCTACTCATTTAAGCCGTCTCCATATGCCGGCGACCCGTCGTCGTTCGGTCAATCCACTCTCACAGGGGGCGCGGGCGTCTTATTGGGGAACAATGTGATGGTCGATGTTGCGGCAATGTTCGGATCATACAAAACGTACCATAACAACTACAGCGATGGAACGGTTGATCCTTCACGAACCGACGAAAGCATTTCGACGACGAATATTGATCTGACCATCTCTTACAGATTTTAAAGAATCAGACCGCATGGTTAAAGCTGGTTGAATCCTTGATTTTGTCGAGAAACTCAATTTCCTGAAAACGAGTTGAAAAAGGCGCGAAAGTACGTTTTTCGCGCCTTTTTTTTTCTATATTCGATGCTGAAATTTCGCCCGATCTGCTCCCATCATTCAAGCCTGCCCTCAAGAAATTGATCTGCAACAAACCAAAATTGGATTTTTTCCGCTTTTTTGGAAACTCATGACATTAATTCTAAGAAAAACCAAACCGTTGAATTAATAAACGTTGATTTTTGGCTTATTGTAACGTTTTGAACCTTCTCTTGCAAGTGGTTCCAGTTTTAGTAATGGCACAAATATTGTAACTACTTGGCATTACTAGATCCTTCATATCACACAAAAAGGCAGGGTTTGCGGCTTTAGCGTGTGAGAGGATTTCTAAAACATAGAAACCTGGAGAATACAATGAAAAGATTTGCTAACATTTCTAGAGTACTCTTGATCGGATGTTGCCTCGCATTTCTGTCGATGCAAACATTCGGACAAGTAGTGAAGTTGAATGTAGTAGCGATGACCCCCGGAAAACTGGGGTCGATTGGCAAGAGCACTGCTTTAGCAACAACGGGGCTGAAGGTCGTCGGCAAAGGATCAAAGGCTTTCATGCTTGCGGATACGACAGGATCTGGAGCAACAGCAGCCACTTCTTTCACATGGTCGTTCGTTTCTAGACCGACAGCGTCAAACGCAGTTTTTGACAGCGCGGCGAACCATCAGTATCAAAGCTTCACAGCAGATTCTGGTGGACAATACATAGTAAGTGTTTCAATAAATGGCGGCGCGACCGATCAAGACACGTTTTGGGTCAGCACGTACATTGGAAGCCCGACTACGGCAGTATCAGGAGCAATTCCTTGTGCGACCTGCCATTCTACAAATAACACCGGATGGAAAAGCACAGGCCATGCCCAAATTTACAGGCAAGGGATCATGGGACAACTTGAAGTCAACGCATTCGGCCAAGGGGAATATTCTACGGTTTGCTGGCAATGCCACACGACCGGCTATAACACTTCAGCAAACAACGGAAATTTTGGATATCTCTCACATTCGCTTGGGTGGGATACCACGGCATTTAAGGGATTTCCTAAAGCCGGAATGTTTTCTTTGATCCCTAACGGCGACTCTGCGATCTATAAGAACATGGTAACGAATTATGTGCCGCTTGTTTCGTTAGCAAGTATTGGCTGCGAAAGCTGCCATGGTCCCGGAAAAGATCACAACGGCGATATTTCGAAAATTGGTCTCTCACTCGATGCGGGTGTTTGCCAGTCATGCCATGATGCCCCTCCCCACCATGTCTCAGGGACTTATTGGGCTCTCTCAGACCATGCAACAATGCCGCTTGCCGGAAAAGATGCAACCTCGGCGAGCTGCTTCCCCTGCCATAGCGGCAGCGCATTTGTGAAATGGGTTACTGACGGCAAGCCTGCGACAGATGCTAATTGGAGTGCGGCCTCCGATGCAAGTTATCCTATTACGTGCGCGGTTTGTCATGATCCGCACAGCACGGCAAATCCGAATCAGCTGAGGACCGCTAGCGTTGATACGTTAAGAAACGGTTACGTCATCCCGACCGGTGCTGGTGGCTTAGGCCAGCTTTGCATGAATTGCCATCGGTCGCGATATAATGTGGCTGCGAAAGTTACGGCAAGCGCGCCATACTACGGCTTTGGAAATCACTATGGCCCGCATGGCAACCCGCAAGCCGATATGCTTATGGGTCAGAATGCGTACCAGTACGGAGACAGCAGTCTTACCGGTTTAGCAACTCATGCCGGCGTTCCCGATGCTTGCGTCACCTGCCATATGCCGGGAGGCGACCATACATTGACAATGCAGGACACGGTTGGAACAGGCGTCATGCACGACCGCGTCGATGCCTGCAAGACTTGCCATGGACCGCAGATTCAGAAATTTGACGACATCAAAGCAAGCTACGATTATGATCACAATGGAAAGATCGAAGGAGTTCAGACAGAGATCGCAGGGATGTTAGCACAACTGAAAGCACGCCTGCCGCTCGACTCTACCGGCAGCCCGATAACGGGAATGGGAGACAGCCTCAAAGTCAAGAACAGACCCGATCTTGTCCGGAATCTTTACACGTACTTTTTCGTGACGAATGATGGAAGCGGCGGAATGCATAATGCAAAATACGCCGTGGCTCTTCTGCAGAAAGCTCTTGGATTCTATCCGACGGGCGTGAAAGTCGTAAATCAAAATACACCCTCGACATATGCAGTAAGCCAGAATTACCCGAATCCTTTCAATCCGACGACGAATATCGAATTTTCGATTCCAAGTTCGGCAAGGATTCAGTTGAATGTGTACAATATTCTTGGCGAATTGGTAAAGACCTTGGCAAGCGGTGACATCGTTTCAGGAAACTACAAAGTGACCTGGAATGGAACAAACAACCACGGAGTATCGGTTGCCAGCGGCATCTACTTCTACCGACTCGTTGCTGAGTCGAAAGGCGCCGCGAATTACGTCATCACGAAGAAAATGTTATTGATGAAGTAACATCGGTATCTCCTGAAGTATGTAAGAAAAGGCTGCTGTGATCACTCATGGCAGCCTTTTTTATTGATTGTCGCCCTCCAAATAGCTATATTTTCGTATCTCTCAATGTTTCAATTACTTACGTTAAAAGCTGAGTGAGTACGCTTTCCGAGAAAAGAGTTAAGGAACTCTTCACAAAGTTTAAAACCAAACGCATTGCGGTCGTTGGCGATGTCATGATCGACAAGTATCTGTGGGGTAGCGTTGGCCGTATCTCTCCCGAAGCCCCCGTTCCCATTGTCGAGGTAGACCGGGAGACCGAGCGGCTTGGCGGGGCGGCAAATGTCGCCAATAACGTCAAATCCCTGGGTGGATTGCCCCTTTTGGTAGGCGTTGTCGGCGACGATGCAAGCGGCGTTTTGCTGACGAAACTTCTGGCCGGGCAAGACTGTCCAACAAACGGGATCGTCATTGACCCTTCGAGGCCTACAACGGTAAAGACGCGCGTTATCGCCCACAGCCAGCATGTTGTCCGGATAGACAAAGAGCAAAAGAGAGATATTTCAGCTTCTGTGCAGGACCAGATACTGTCCGTTCTCCGCAAGACTATCGACACCCTGGACGGGATTATCCTCGAAGACTACAACAAAGGGGTTGTCGTTGCATCGATGATTCATCAGGTTATCGAGATGGCCCGCGAACACGGGAAGATCGTGACCGTAGACCCAAAGTTCCAGAATTTCTTCGAATACAAGAACGCGTCGGTTTTCAAACCGAACAGAAAAGAAGTTGAGGAAGCGTTAGGCGTAAAGCTGATGTCAGAGAAGAATGTTCGGGAAGCGACAGAACTATTGAAGAAGAAACTGAACGCAGAAAACGTCCTCATCACGCTCGGCGAGCAAGGGATGAGTTTATTGGACAATCAGGGTGTGCTTTCGCACCTGCCGACACGTGCCCAGTATGTTGCCGATGTCTCCGGCGCCGGCGATACGGTTATCGCCACACTCACCATGGCATTGGCGTCGGGCGCTTCTATTCACGAAGCGGCGAGCCTTGCCAATTTTGCCGGCGGCGTCGTGTGCGGAGAAGTCGGCATCGTTCCCATTATGCCGGACGCATTGCTCTCAAGAGTTCTTTCCTACCAGTCCTAACGCTCAGAAAAAATTATCGGATCCGTCATGGGAAAAGTATTCTCACTCGCTGAACTTATTGAGGTGCGTCTTCTCTGGAATTCGGCCGGAAAGAAAGTCGTCTTTACGAACGGTGTGTTTGATATTCTGCACCGCGGACACGTCGAGTACCTGGCCGCCGCAAAATCATTGGGCGATGAATTGATCGTCGGAATAAACAGCGACGCTTCCGTAAAAAAAATAAAAGGCCCGCGCCGCCCCGTGGTTGAAGAAAGCGACCGTGCGTTTCTCGTCTCTCAGTTGGTCCCTGTTGATGCTGTCTGTATCTTTGACCAGGATACGCCGTATGACATGATCAGCGCTCTTCGGCCTGACCTCCTTGTGAAGGGCGCCGACTGGAAAGTAGAGGATGTTGTGGGAAGAGACGTCGTCGAGAGTTCGGGGGGGAAAGTCCTTACTCTTCCGTTTGTCCCCAGGCGTTCGACAACGCTGGTGATCGAGAGAATCAAGGAATTGTACGCCGGCGGTGAAAAGGAATAAATGGTCCGTAGGACATCGAAAATATTGACCTACATCTGCGTCTCCGTCCTGGTTGCTCTCTGTGCGGCTGCGGGGTTTACTCAGACGGCGCTTTTCCGGCAGACTCTTCGGTCCACGGTCTATAAGATGGTGGACGCAAACCTGAATGCATCCGTGTTTATCGGTGAGATCAAGGGAAATCTCATCACGGGCATTTCAATCGATACGGTTGCGATATACGTCAACAATGCCCCGTTCTTGGAAGCAAGCAATGTCGTCGTTCACTACGACCCGTTTCCGTTGTGGAATAAACATATTGCGCTCGGGAGCGTAACGATCGAGCATCCCTCTGTTTCCCTCATTCGATTTGCGGACGGGACGTGGAACGTCGACCGGCTTGCCAAGAAAAAGTCCGAGCCCGATTCCGCTCCATCGTCCTGGGTTGTAGTATTGAAAAGCCTGCGCATCAACAACGGACATTTCCGCCTCATCGACTCCACCTCGGGCGGGAACCATGACCTTCCCGATTCAATCGCACAACGGACGTTCAATTTTTCAAACCTTGATATCGACAAGCTGAATGTCGAACTCTCGGCGACCATTTCGGAACAGCAGCAAAGCGCGTCTATTAAGAATATCTCGTTCGCCGCCTCACGCGAGGGTTTTACCCTTTCGCACTTTTCCGGCGACCTCAATCACACGACTTCGGCATCAGAAGTAAAGAACCTTCTGATCGTGACGCCCCGCTCTCATATTGAAATCTCTGCAAAACTCACTTCTGTTGATGCACTCAAGATCAAAGACATCGCCTTGCTCCAATTTGCACCGGTCGAATGCACCCTGTTCCCGAGTACCGTCGCTGCGGAGGACCTGCAGCGATTCTTGCCCTCGCTCAATTTCCTTCGAGGATCGGTCCAGGTAGAGTGCAGGACGGAAGGCGAATTCGGAAGCCTGAAGGTAAAAAAACTTCATGCCGATTTTAACCGGTCGTTGATCAACCTCGAAGGGAGCGTCTCAAACCTCCATCGTCCCAACGACCTGACGCTGAACATCGAATCAAAAGGAACCAGTATCCATCCTTCAGACGTTCCCCGGCTTCTTCCGTTCTTCCACATACCGGACTTCGGGAGCGCTGGACAGCTTGGCCTCGACTTTCATTACGTCGGCAAGCCGCTTGATTTTCAGGTCACGGCGAACGCCGTTACGGAAGCCGGAAGCGTTACCGTGAATGGCGGATTGGATCTCACCGGGAAAACGATGAAATACAAAGCCCTGTTCGGCGGAAGCGGCGTGAACCTCGCGAAGTTCTTTCCCGCAGCGTCTCTTCGTTCGCACCTCGATTTTTCCGGCAAGATTGAAGGAGAGGGAACATCGATTGAGGAACTGAATTCTAAAGCTTCAATGACCATCGATTCGTCGTCCATCGGCGGGATCTCGCTTTCGCATCTTCAAACGGATTTCACCGCGGAAAGTAAAAAAATCTCGTGCAATGTAAATATTCAGTTTCCGAAAGGAAATGCTGACCTCCAGGCTTCGTTGGATTACAACTCCGCCGCCGCGCGGTCCTATTCGTTCGATGGGGCATTCTCCCACTTTGACTGCGCAACGATCTTGGGCGATCTTCATTATTCATCGGACTGTACATTCTCGTTGAGTGCGAACGGTAAAAATTTTTTGCATGAAGACATGACCGGCAATCTGCTCGCCGTCTTTTCACGTTCCCGTTTCCAAACGTATACGTTTGACAGTGCGCGGGCCGAACTCCATGTTGACGCCGATTCATCGGGGAATAAAACAGTTCGCCTTGCCTCGCCGATCGCCGATGCCTCGCTCGCAGGCAATTTCACTTATGCCGGTGTCATCAGCATGATAACATCGCACGCCGCCGGAATTCGACACGAGTACTATAGACAGCGAGCCGCGTTTGACTCTTCATTCGTAGCACCTGAGGATGGTCCGGATAGTAGCGAAGCAACAACGGCGACAGGTGTGCTCACTCCTCAGAATTCGGTGCAATATTCAATCCATCTCAAGAACCTCGAGCCCATAGGCGTTTTCTTCGGGACGAATATTTTTAACGCAATCGGTGATGTCAAAGGTGCGCTGCACGGAAACGTCGATACGCTCTCCGGAGAAGGCTCGGTCGCGATCGCATCCGCAAGATATACAATGAGCAGCGGCTATTGTGTTCTCGAAAATGCTTCGTTGGAATACGACATTCACAATTTGTCGCGGGACAACGTATTTGCAGCGGCAAACAGTCCGTCGCTGCACGTACGGGCGAGTGCGGCAAATCTCTTTGCGGGCGAATCTTACTTTCGGAATGCATCGATTGATTTCACCCTCCATGACCGGCATTCGGAGTATTCGGTGCAATGCGAGGTCGACAGTACGATAAAATTCGGCGTCGAAGGCCGGGCGCAAATAACTCCGGACTTGTACGACCTGACGTTTGACACTTTTTCTTTCAGTTACCAGGGATACGAACTAGACAACGCCAGGCAATTCTCTGCCCGGATTGGCAAGTCGGGAATTTCCGTCGACTCGACAACGCTCACACATCTGGATGAACAGCTGGCGTTTGGCGGTTCGATCGGGTATGCCGGCGAGGTCGCAGCCTTTGTCCGGGTGGAGAATTTCGCTCTTTCGAATATTTTTCACTTTGGAAAATCTCAGAACTTTAAGTCGAACGCCATTGCATTCGGCGGAACTGCGAATGCCAGCGGATTGATCAACGGAACGATGCAGGAGCCGACCCTTGTTTGTGACCTCGGGATCAAACACTTCTCCTACCGAGGGACGGAATTCGGCTTTGTGAACAGCTCGGTGCATTACGACAAAAAAACTGCGGTATGCAGCGTTCAGCTCTCCAAAACGCCCGAGGCACACGACAATTTTGAACTCTTGTGCAGCGGATCCATTCCCATGGACCTCGCCTTTGAGTCTGTTGAAAACCGCTTTTCTCTCATCGGCATGGACATGGTCTTGAGGGCGCACAATTTCGATATCAGCGTTGTTGACCCGTTCATCGATCAGGTCGACGAGATGGAAGGGACAATGGAAGGGTCGATCCATTGTACCGGTTCGCTCGAATCCCCGTTGTTCGACGGAGGAATGGAGCTGAGGAATACAAAATTTTTGTTTCCGATGAACAACATGAAATACCAGGCCTCCGGGAAGGTTGAACTTCAAGGAAACAAGTTGACGTTCACGACCTTCGCCGCTAAAAATCTAAGCGGGGATTATTCTATCGGCAAGATAGATTTCGGCGGCTACATTACGCTTCGGGGATTCGTCCCGGATGAATACCATCTTCGGGCAAAGGGTGAGCTGAAGGTGCTCCAAGAATCGTCGCGGAACAGCGACCAGGGAGTGTACGGCGATTTGATCGCTTCGACGGGAGAGGAAGGACTCTCGTTTGACGGAACAGTTTCAAGCTCCCGGGTGACGGGCGCCATCTACATCAAACAGGCTTCGTTGACGTTTCCGTCGACGCGCGAATCGGCAAACCTCGTCTCGGCACGATATGTTAATGTCCTCAATGTTGACGATACGTCGAAATCATCCCCCGACACTCTTTTCGGGCCGCGCCTTTTTGCATATTTGCATTCGAAAAAAGAGGTGCGGTCTTCGAACGACCCCTCCTTTCTGGACGGTCTCGGATACAGTTTGACGATCCAGACACAAGGAATCGTACAGATACGAATGATCTTCAACCCATCGACGAACGAGGAATTGTTTGCGGATCTTAACGGTAAGCTGGAGTTGAGCAAAGAAAAAAACGATGTCCGGCTTACCGGAACGATCACCGCGTCGGACAAGTCTAAATACACGTTCTATAAACAATTTGACGCTTCCGGAACTCTGAAATTCACGGGGAAGCCGGATAATCCGGAATTGGACATTACGGCAACCTACACCGGAAGTCACCTGAAGCCAGAAGCGCCGGGGCAAAAGGAAACGACGGTGCCGGCGGCAACGGAAAAGGTTGTTGTCTCCCTCGCGATCAGCGGCACACGGTACGACCCTAAAATAAAGATCGGCCTCTCGACGTTTGATGATAACAACAACGAAACGGTGCGCACCGGCGATGTCGAGTCCGACGCCATCTCATTCCTGCTCACATCCACGCCCGGAAGCCCGGGGAAATTCCGCGACGACCTGACCTCGAACGATAAGCAGGGCATCGCCAACTCGCTCGGCGGGTCCATCGGAGGGTCGCTCATCTCAGGGTTCACGAATACCCTCCTTTCGGGGATGATGCAGGATTTTCTCCGCGCAAACAACTTTACTGCGCTCAGCAATGTCGAAATACTATATTCCGGCACTTCGCCCGACCTGCGATTAAGCGGCGTCGTCGGCAATGCATACTGGACGTTCGGAGGAAAAGTTTTCAACGACATCAACAACGCCAACGTGAGCGTACAGTGGTCGCTCGGTTCCATCATTCAGAACGACCGGCTGCGTAATTTTATGTTCGAGGTAGACCGGAAAAGCGATCCCATGGAAACCATTGACCTGCGCCGGCCGACGAACGGGGCGCGTGTGTACTATAAATTTGCCTTCTAGATGAGTGCAGAGAAAGAGTGACCGATATGAAAAATAAGTTACAGCAGCGCGTTGCGGAGTTTTTCGACGCCCACCCGCGCGAGGCGTTCAAATCGCGGCAAGTGGCGCGGCGGTTAAGCATACGCGGCGAAGACGAATTCCAAGCTCTGAGGGAGGTGCTGCATACGATGGTCGAGCGCAAAGTGCTCTCTCATTCCCGGGGAAAAGGTTACGCTCGGAAATCTCTGGAACAGGGGATCAGAGGAGTACTTTCGATGAGCAAGCAAGGCTACGGCTACGTCACGGTACCCGGCTCGGAATTTGGCCAGGTCTACATCGGGCCAAAATCGCTGGGAATCGCGCTTGACGGCGACACTGTTGAAGTGACACCGTTCGCCGCGCAGCGCGATAAGAAAGGAATCGAGGAGAGGACCGAGGGAGAGATCATCGGCGTTGTGTCGCGGGCGCATGACGAATTTGTGGGAACGCTTGAACAAAGCAAGAATTTCTTTTTTGTCGTCGTCGATGACCGGAAGATTCCGCGCGATATTTATGTGCCGCGCGAGGACCTGAACGGAGCGCAGCCCGGAGACAAAGTTGTCGTCGCGTTTGAATCGTGGGACAATGAACTTCTGAATCCGGAAGGGAAGATCGTAGAGATCATCGGCCGCTCGGGCGATTCGAGTGCAGAGGTTGCTTCGGTCATTAAGGCGTTTCGCCTTCCAACGTCATTTCCCCGCGAGGTCGAGACGTACGTAAAAGATATTCCGGAAACGATCTCTGCGGATGAAATCAAACACCGCCGTGATCTTCGTTCTCTTGTCTGTGTCACCATCGACCCGGACGATGCGAAGGATTTTGATGACGCGGTTTCTGTTGAAATGCTCGACCCGGGCACCTTCCGGCTCGGCGTTCATATCGCCGACGTCAGCGCGTACGTCAAAGAAGGGTCGGTGCTCGACGCAGAAGCGTTCAAGAGAGGAACGAGCGTGTATCTGGCAAACCAGGTCGTTCCGATGCTTCCGGAAAAACTATCGAACGATCTTTGCAGCCTTAAGCCCAACGTCGACCGGCTGGCGTATTCCTGCTTCATGGACATCACGGAAAAGGGGAAAGTCAAAAACTACGAAATTGTTCGAAGCGTGATCAACTCAAAACGGCGGTTCACGTATGAAGAGGTTGAAAGCGTCCTCAACACGGGAAAGGGGGAACACTCAGGAGTGCTGGGAACACTCTGGTCGCTCGCCCGTCTTTTGAAAGAGAAGCGGATGAAGAACGGCAGCATCGACTTCGACTCACCGGAAGCAAAATTCCGCTACGACGAACGCGGCAAACCGGTCGAGGTGCGGATCAAGAGCCGATTGAAAAGCCATCAACTGGTTGAAGAATGCATGCTCCTCGCCAATCAGACGGTCGCTTCGCATATCGGCAAACAAAAGAAGGAAGCCGACGTTTCTCCGTTCGTGTACCGCATTCACGACTCGCCCGACAAGGATAAAATACGGGAATTATCGGTGTTCGTCGAAAAATTCGGGCATAAATTAAACGTTAGCGCTGCCGTTTCGTCAAAAGATTTACAGAAGCTTCTGACCGAGGTCAAAGGAACGCCCGAAGAAAATGTCATCAACAAAGTTTCGCTCCGCGCAATGGCGAAAGCGGTCTATTCCGAGAGAAATATCGGACACTTCGGCCTTGCGTTCGACTATTACACGCATTTCACGTCTCCTATCCGCAGGTACCCAGACCTTGTTGTGCACAGAATGCTCGATGAATATTCGAAAGGAATGTCCCACGCACGGCGGAAACATTTCATCGATGCGCTGCCGAATGTCTGCAAATGGTCCTCGGACCGGGAACGGGTCGCAATGGAGGCCGAGCGTGCCTCGGTGAAAGTGATGCAGGCGGAATATATGAAACAGCATCTCGGAGACGAATTCGAAGGAGTGATCTCGGGCGTTACGAACTACGGGATGTATGTCGAGATCAATGATCTGCTCGTCGAGGGAATGATCCACGTCCGCAATATCGGGGATGATTATTATGAGCACGATGAAAAGCATTATTCGCTCGTCGGCAGACGCACGGGCCGGACGTTCCGTCTTGGGGACAGTATTGCGGTAAAGGTGGTCAAAGTGAATGTGGAAAACCGGGAGATTGATTTTGCCTGTATTGAGCCAGAGGTCCCTGCACAGAGGGGAAAAAAGAGGGGGAAGAACAAGTAGGAATTTTCTCCGCGAGTGCTTCGTTGTATGAGGGAGGGTGTGCTGCAAGAACAAAGTATCCGTTTCCATTTTCATTGAGGAGCATATGAGACTGCGCCTTTTGTTGATCGGATTGTTGTTGACTGCCGGAGTGTTCTCTTCGGCGGCCCAGGAGGCCGTCTTCGGCAAGAACAAGGTGAAATACAAGAAATTCGACTGGTGGTATATCCAGACGAACCACTTCGATATTTATTTCAGCGACAACGGCGAATACCTCGCAAACTTTACCGCCGCTGCGGCTGAATCAGCGTACACGATGATCTCCAAGAGTTTTCGGTACGAGGTCAACAATCGCATCCCGATCATGGTCTACAACTCGCACAATGATTTCCAGCAGACGAATGTGTTGTCGGAATACATGGAAGAAGGCATCGGAGGCGTGACGGAGCTTTTCAAAAATCGGATGGTGGTGCCGTTCGAAGGAAATTACAAGATGTTCCGCCATGTCATCCACCATGAGCTTGTCCACGCCGTCTTCAACGACATGTATTACGGCGGCTCGATACAATCTATTATTTCAAACAACATCCGCCTCCAATTGCCGATGTGGTTCAACGAGGGAATGGCGGAATATCAGTCGCTCCACTGGGACACAAACTCCGACATGTTCATGCGCGATGCTACGATTCACACCTATCTTCCGCCGATCGATTACCTCGGCGGTTACTTCGCGTACCGCGGCGGCCAATCGGTCTGGTACTATATCGCGAACAAGTACGGCGATCAGAAGATCGCAGAGATCCTGAACCGGATCAAGGGATCACGGAGCGTCGAGCAAGGTTTCAAAAGTGCTCTCGGTTTGAGCATCTCGGAATTGAACGATCGATGGCAAAAAGAACAGAAGGTCTTATACTGGCCCGACATTGCGAAACGGGAAGACCCGGCTGATTTTGCAACCCGGCTCACGAACCACGTGAAAGAATCTGATTTTTACAACACGAGCCCTTCCATCTCCCCCCAGGGGGATCGGGTTGCGTTCATCTCCGACCGCGACGACTATTTCGATGTCTATATCATGTCCACGATCGACAACAAAATTACGAAGATCGTCGACGGTCAACGAACCAAGAACTTTGAGGAACTGCACCTGCTGACGCCGGGCATTACCTGGTCCCCGGACGGAAAAAAGATAGCGCTTGCCGTGAAGAGCGGTGAAAGCGACGCGATATTCATTGTCGATGCCGCGACCGGCAGCCAGGAAAAAATTCAATTCCAGCTGCAAGGGATCTTTTCCGTTGATTGGTCGCCGAAAGGGGATAAACTTGCGTTCGTGGGCGACGACGCGAAACAGTCGGATATTTATCTCTACGATCTGAACACGAAAGATCTTACGAATCTCACCGACGACATCTTTTCGGATTCGGACCCTCACTGGTCCCCCGACGGGAAAACGCTGTACTTCGTTTCGGATAGAAGAGACAATATTCATCGGAACGACGTGTCCCCTAATTTTAAGATGGCCAAATATGATTATTCTGAAGCGGACATTTATTCGTTGAACGTAGAGTCGATGGAGATGAAGCGCGTGATCAGTTATCCCGGCAGCGATGCGTCATCGCCGGTGATATCGCCGGACGGGACAAAAATGCTTTATGTCTCCGACCGGAACGGCATCGGGAATATCTATGAGCGGAACCTCGTCACCGGTGCCGACCGCCCCGTCACCAATTCGCTGACGGGAGTGTTTCAACTCTCCCTCTCCGCCGACGGAAACAAACTCTCTTTTGCGGCGTTGAATGAAGCAGGGTTCGACATTTACCTGATGAAGGCGCCGTTCGATAAGAAACTGGCAATGGCGGAACTGGAGCCCACGGAATATTTCAAACGGAGAATGCATGTCGCCCAAAAAGCCGGGACCACGCCCGGTGCACCCGGGCCGAAGGACTCCACTGCCGTGGCAGCGAACGTCCCTCCCAAAGACACCGCAGGAGTCTACGGCGACCGTGTCCATATCGATTTCCAGAACTACGTCTTCTCCGACGAACAGCAAAAGGAAAAAATGCCTTCCCCCGAGTCAGAGATGGCGGGAAAACAAATTGAACCGAGCGATAATGTCGACGGAGACGGAAACTATAAGGTCAATAAATACAAACTTAATTTTTCACCGGATATTATTTACGGCAATGCCGGCTACAGCACCTTCTACGGCGTCGAGGGAACAACGGAGATGGCGTTCAGCGATATGCTCGGGGACCATCAAATCTATTTCCTCACGAACCTGATGTTGGACCTGGAGAACAGCGACTACGTTATCGCCTATAACTATTTGAAGACGAAGGTCGATTACGGCGTCGAAGGATTCCACAGTGCGCGATTCCTGTATCTGTACGACCAGACGGGAAACGTCTCATTGTATCGTTTCCAAACGTGGGGCATCGGCGGGTCGGCGTCGTATCCGCTGGATAAATTCAATCGCTTCGATTTTAATCTTGCGTGGCTGAACCTTTCCAGGCAAAACCTCGACGACCCGACGCTGGATCAGGCGACGGACGAACGAAATCTGCTGATGCCGTCCATAAGCTACATTCACGACACATCTCTGTGGGGGTACACCGCACCGGTGAACGGGACGCGCTATAATATTACTGCGATGATCAGCCCGGCGCTTACGACGGGCGAACACTCGCTTGATTTTCAGACGTTCACGCTCGATTACCGCACCTATGAAAAATTTTGGAAGGATTATTCATTTGTCATCCGCGGGGCGGGGGGATTGAGTACCGGCAGGAATGCGCAAAGATTTTTTATCGGCGGGACGGACGGATGGATTAACCGTGAATTTGCAAATGGCGGGATCCCGATCAACAACGTTGAAGACTATGCCTTTTTATCGCCCGCGCTTCCGTTGCGCGGTTTCGACTACAACGAAAAGAACGGCACGAAGTACGCCTTAATGAATTATGAGCTTCGATTCCCGCTCATTCGTTATCTCGTGACCGGCGGTTTGCCGATCGCGCTTCAGAATATCACGGGCGCCATGTTCGTGGATGTTGGATCATCGTGGACGGACAACAAGGCGTATCGATTCTTTACAAAGGACACTCTGGGCAACTACACAGCCGAGGATTTACTCATGGGAACGGGTTTCGGCGTGCGGATAATTTTGTTCGGATTGCCGCTGAAGTTCGACGTTGCATGGGCGTTTAACGGCCAGGCATTTTCAATACCCATGTACTACATTTCGCTTGGCGGCGATTTCTAGAAGCTATCTCAAAAACCCTCAAAATGTCATTCTTCTCCCGCCTTTTTTGGCGGGAGAAGAATCTATGGCAATCAGGCATCGTGAATCTGCAAGGCTTCAATGTCATGGATGCTTCGCTACGCTCAGCATGACATTTACAAATACATTCTACATCTAAAGCATTTTTGAGATAGCTTCTAATATCCTTGTACCATAACTGAAACAATGAGGGCGATGATTTCTTCATCGCCCTTTTCGTTTTCTGCTCAGCTGTCCGACGCCTTCAAAAGCGCCGGATAGCTCTTAAAACGACGCCGCAGATTTTTTAATTTGCCTGCTCCAATAAAGGTAGAAAGGGAGCCCGGCCAGCAGCAGGAACAATCCCACCATGGAATCGGCCGTTTGCTGCACTATCGTGTTGTACACAAACCAGGTCGCAACGATAATAAATGCGATCGGGATATACGGATACCCCGGCACGCGGTACGGACGCGGAGTGTCCGGCATCTTCTTCCTCAGCACAAACACTGCCGATGCGCCGAGTGCGTAAAAAATCCATCCCGCAAAAATGACGTACGTGAAGATCTGGTCGTACGTTCCCGTGAGAGTCAAGAGGGATGCCCATACACCCTGGACAAGGAGCGACGTTCCCGGCGTGCGGTATTTCGGATGTATTTTTCCCAGGCTCCTGAAGAAGAGCCTGTCTTTGGCCATCGCAAAATAGACGCGTGCCGTTGTCATTGATGTGGCATTGACGGTCCCAAACGTGGAGATCATTACCATCGCGGAAATTATGGCGCCGCCGTAGCCGTGGAAAATTCTTTCCATCACATCCGCAGCAACAAGTTTCGATGTTGCGATCTCCCCGATAGGGAGGATGTACAGGTAAGCAAGGTTGGTGGCGACGTAAATAGCGATAATGATCACGGTTCCGAGCACGAGCGCCAGAGGAATGTTTTTCTTCGGTTCTTTCACTTCGCCCGCCAGATATGTGAGGCTGTTCCATCCGTCGTAGGACCAGAGCGTGGCGATCATTGCCACGCCGATGGCGCTCAACAATGCACCGGATGCCGGCACTCCCCATAACGGGAAGAAATGCGAAGTGCTGCCGTGTCCCACGGTGAATGCGAGCACGATGATGCCGCCGATGGCAAGCACTTTCAGAAACGTAAAGATGTCCTGCACGAACCCGCCGATGTGGACGCCAAAGTAGTTCACGCCGGCGAGGAGCAGGATCGAAGAAATTGCCACAAGGCTGACGCCGATATCTTTTAACGGATAAATATTGCCGATGAGCGGCAGTTTCCATCCTTCAAGTGCCGGGCTCAGGTGGGGAAGGTCGACGAAATATCCGAAGTAGCGGGCGAAGGCAACGGCAATGGCAGCGATGGAACCGGTTTGGTACACGATGAAGGTCGTCCATCCATAAAGAAATGCCGTCAGGTCTCCGTACGTTACTCGAAAGAAGACATACTGTCCCCCCGCTTCCGGAATCATTCCCGCAATCTCAGCGTTCGTGAGGGCTCCCGCAAGCGTCAATAAGCCGGTGAGAATCCAGACGAAGATCATAATGCCCGGAATCTGAACTGTTGCCGCGATGCTCTGCGGCGTGAGAAAAATTCCGGAGCCGATCACGGAACCGATAACGACCATAACGGCCGATGTCAGCCCGAGGCGCCGGGCTAAGGTGGGTTCGGTATCGGCTGAATCGTACGTCGTCATAGGTTTCGCAAGATTTCTAATAACTTGGAGCGCTGGCTGATGCCGCGAGGCGGCATTTCTAACTCATTCTGTAACGGCAATAACGGTGGAAGCGGTTGCTGCGATAGGATGTTGTCCGACAACGAAAATACTCATTGGAGGTTGAAATTGCAAATGGAGAGCGGGAGTTTTCAAAGAGGTGATGCGATGACCGATCCTGTTCTTCCAGTTGAGGTCTCTCCATTTACATCGATCTCATTGGTAGCGTCATGGCATCGCTCGATGGGCTTGTTGCCGGAGAAGCCGGTTCAACTCGAGTTGGAATTTGAAAGCATTCAGCCGCCTCGCGAGGATCACAACGGTGCCGGCGGTGACCGTTTCCGCGGTGCCGAGCATTGCCAGAACCCAGCCGTTGTGGACGAACTGGGGAAACCAAACGAAAGCGGTCATAGAAATAATCGGAGACAATATTCCCCCCACGAACAAGCCGAGACGAGCAGGGTTTGTAAAATCCTGCTCTACGGCGACGGTCCAATGGCGAAGCTCGCTGTTGAGTGAGAGTTTTCTTTCTTTCACCAAATCGTCCACACATACCTTGTACATGCGAATGCTTTGAAGAGCGGTCGTGAGCGAGAGTGCAACGGAGGTAACTCCAAAAAGAAATCCTGCCCATGAAAGATCCCCTTTGTCAATTAAGTTGTCGACTTGAAAAGCGCCGTACGTCGCCAGCCCAAAAACGGGAATGAGGATGCGTGAGCGGACGATGAGCTGTTTCCACGTGAAGCCCGAGCCGCGGAGCGCGAACAATTCCGCCGCTTCCGCGAGTACATCGTCGGTGGAGGCGGCAAAGAGCTTTCCAAACCCGTGTGTGTAAAGCTCGAGAATATGAGTAATCGGTCCGATGAAGAGCAGCGCTTTGATGATCGCCTGCCCCGTGGCTGTCCGCGTATCGGCATTGTCGAAGATCATCCGGCTTGTTGCGTGACGGATAACGATCGTCGAGATCGCTTCATTTAAATCGTCGATAAGCTTCTTGTCGGTCTTAACAGCGCCAAGGTTTCCTTCATCGACGAGGACGAATTTCTTGAAATCCAGCCGGTGCGCGAGGATGACGGCGATCTCTTCGTCAAGGTCGACGCCGTTTTGCTCCGCGAGTTCATGGTCGTGCGGCACAAACGTCGGCCTGGTCTGAGCAAGCAGGAGCGGCGGCAGCCACGTGATAATGGTCCGGTGCTGACTGAGGACGGCGATGTTGTTGATGGCGCTGAGAACGCGTTCGGGAGTTTTTTCAACCGTCCGGATACCGATCGCCTTGCCGCTCTTAAAGGTCTTTGCTATGCGAGCTTTGAGCGCAGGGTCTTTTTGAAGTGCATATTGGAGTTCCTTCGGCAGAAGAGTCGGGGTCCCAAGCTCCTCCTCCAACGAGATGACGTGAAGGTTGTACAATCCGACGGGAAGTTTCTTTTCAAAACGGAGATGCTGTTTGAGGAGCGATGGAAGCCGAACAGACCGAAGATGCCGGATGATAGCCATGTGTTGGTTTTATGTTTGAAAAATATAAAAAGAACGGGGGCGACAAGCAACGAAAAGTCTGGGAGGGTCCCAGTTTCACAAGCTGTCGGACACCTTCTTTATTTACCCGCCGAATATTTCAGCATATCGCGACTTCTCGGACAAGGTGTCCGACAGCTGTAACGGGAAAAGTCATGGCATCACTAACGCTCCAACGAAAAACCCCGTTCCTTGTCGAAACGGGGTTTTCTTGTGATGAGCGCACATACTTACTAAATCACTTGGTCGAGTCTGCTTTCATCATGCTGTTCTTCTTCATTTTCTTGTCTTTTGCAACTTTCTTCTTTGCTTTTGCCATCTTCTTCTTATCTTTTGAAGTCTTCATCTTGTCTTTTGCAACTTTCTTCTTTGCTTTCGCCATCTTCTTCTTATCCGTCTTCATTTTCATTTCTTTCGTTGCAGGCGGAGTTTGCGTATCCTGCGGTTTCATCGCATCCTGGGCGAACGACAGCGAGAATGCAAAGACAAGAGCCAGCAACAAACTACAGAGACGTTTCATCAAACAATCGCTCCTTTCAAAAACTGTTATTTGGGATGGTATAGTGGGTTGAATTTGCTTAGGCTAGATTTCTGTGAGCCGTAACTTAGGATATTGCGATTTCATTGTCAAGTGAAAAGCATTCAATCGTGCAAAAGAGGGAGCAGGACTGTGAACTCGCTCCCTTTGTTGACGATGCTTTGAACGAATATCTTGCCTCCATGGATCTCCGCAATCCAGCGTGCAATGGAGAGACCGAGTCCCGTCCCCCCCATCTCACGCGAACGGCCTTTATCGACACGATAGAAACGGTCAAAGATTTTTGATTGCTCTTCGGCCGGAATGCCGATGCCGTTGTCCTTAACACTGATTTTTGCCGAACCGTTCTCCCGAACAAGCGATAATTCGATCGTCCCGTTTTTGGGAGTGTACTTAATCGCATTGTCGAGGAGATTCAAGACCAGCTGACGAAGGCGGACGGTGTCTCCCGAAACGGTGAGGTTTTCGACTCTCTCGAGGTTGACATGAATGTGTTTTTTTTCTGCAAGCATTTCACTGTCTTCATGCAATTCGCGGATGATCGGCGCGAGCGCAACTCCCTCGAATGAGAACGTCGATTCTCCGATGTCCCCCTTTGCGAGCATCAGGAGGCTTTCGATAATGGACGACATGCGGAGGATCTCGTCAAGCGTGCTCGAGAGAATCCGCCGGTATCCTTCGTTCGTTTGTTTTGATCGAAGGGCAAGTTCAAGTTCACCCCGCATAATGGTGAGCGGCGTGCGGAGTTCATGGGAAGCGTCCACGGAAAATTGTTTCGTCTGGTCGAACGAGCTCTGGAGGCGGCCGATCATGTCGTTGAACGTCGAGATAAGCCTGCCGATCTCATCGTCCACGTCCACTGTAAGGATGCGCTGGTCAAGGTTCTGGGCGGTGATGTCGCGCGCCGTTTTCGTGATCTTATCGACCGGCTTGAGCGATTTGTTCGCGAGGAACCATCCCCCAAGGACGGAAAGTATCAGAGCCACCGGAACAAGGATGACAAAGATCGAGAAGAGGTTCCCGAGCACTTCCCCGATTTCAACCTCAGGGTACGCGACGTAAATCTTCGCGAACGCGTTCTGTGTCACGGCAAGCCGAAGCGGCTGACCTTGCGCATCGTAGATGGTTACAAGCTTCGTCGTGTTGAACGGAATGTCCTCGAAAATAATGTCTTCTTTGCCGAGGCTGTACGATTTGTACAGAATGTCGCCGTTGCGGTCCCGGATCTGTATGATCTGTTTCTTCGGACTCAGCAGCGTATGCTCGTAGATCTGATTCCAGATCTGATCGAATTCGGTTGAATCTTCTTCGGTGACTTCTACTTCGTGAGAACGCTTCACTTTCTTTTCCTGCTTCTTCGACAGTGCCAGCGGTTTGCGCCGCTGCTGTTTGAGCTTCACCTTCCGCGCCTGAGGTTCGATGAAGTTCTTCAGCCACACAACTTCGTTCCGCAGCGAATAATCGAGGCTGGCGAGAAGGTTTTCCTGTGTGTAGAGGTAGGCCGTTGCGCCGAATCCGAAAAGCGTAATGCCGAGGATGAGCGTGTACCATGCCGTCAGTTTCAGCCGAATCGAATGGAGGAATTTCATTTCAGGATGCTTTCATCATGTACCCGACGCCCCGGACCGTGTGGATGAGCTTTCTTTCAAAATCCCCGTCTATTTTGTTGCGAAGGTGGTTGATGTAGACGTCGATGATATTTGTGCCGGTGTCGAAGTTGTAATTCCAAATGTGCTCCGATATGATCGTGCGGCTGAGCACTTTGTTCGTGTTTCGCATGAAATATTCAAGCAGCGTATATTCCTTTCCCGTCAGTTCGATGAGATTTTCCCCGCGGGTTGCTTTGTGAGAAACGAGGTCGAGCGAGAGGTCGGCAACGGTGAGGGCGGTCGACTTTTCTCCTCCTCCCCGCCGGAGAAGGGAGCGGACACGGGCGAGCAGTTCGGCGATCGCGAACGGTTTTACCAGGTAATCGTCGGCTCCGGTGTCGAGCCCCTTCACTTTATCGTCTACCGAGCCTTTTGCGGTGATCATCAAAACAGGAGTTGCAATGTGTTTCGCGCGCAGTTCTTTCAGCATTGTCAGTCCGTCCTTCTTCGGCATCAGGATATCGAGAATGATCAGGTCAAATGCTCCCTGAGACGCGAGCTCTCCGCCTCTGTCGCCGTCGAAGGCTACCTCGACACTGTAGCGGTCTTCTTCTAATCCTTTCTTAATAAATGCAGCGACTTTTTTTTCGTCTTCAACGACCAATATTTTCATCATTTCTTCCTCATGAACCGAAATATCCGTTATCATATTAAAACACTTTGACTCGATTTGCAAATATTGTTTTTGGAAAAGTTGCCGATTTTCTCTATATTCAACGACGAAATCATGAAAAAACTCACCCCCGCAATTTTTGTCCTCCTCGGTTTTTACAGCTGGTCGTGCGGCCTTCTGCAAACGGTGGCCGTGAATTCAACGACGGGCATTGTCGACAACGGCTTGAGCGCTATCTTCGAGGAGTCGGACCTTACGATGGCTGAGCAGTCGATCCCGGCGAACATAACGCTTCTCGAAGCCCTCTACCGTTCAAAAGGCAAAGACGACGACCATCTCGCGCTGCTGTTGACACAGGCGTATACCGGTTACGCTCTGGGGTTTGTCGAAGACAAGGATCCGGAACGCGCCAAAGCGCTCTACATGCGGGCACGGGAGTACGGATTATCGGTCTTGAGGAAGAATAAACAATTCAACGCGGTGTTCGACGGCGGCTCCGAAGAATTTAGATCGGGTGTCGCTCTGTTTTCTAAAGACGATGTCCCCATAATCTTTTGGACGGCGAACGCATGGGGAAATCTTATCAAGCTGAGTCTTGCCGATCCGTCCGTCATCGCCGATCTTAACAAAGTGAACTCGTTGATGGAGTTTGTGCTCCGGAATGACGAGAACTTTTATTACGGCAGCGCTCATTTGTATTTTGGAACGATGCTCGCGACGGTGCCCAAAAATCTCGGCGGTAAGCCGGACAGCGCGAAAGCTCATTTCAATAAATGCTTTGAGATCGGAGGAGGGAAATTCCTTCTCCCGTACGTTTATCTGGCACAAAGTTATGCAGTCCAGGTCCAGGACAAAGCGCTCTTTGAATCCTCGCTGAAAACGGTTGATGACGCCTCAATCGACATCCTGCCGGAACAGCGTCTCGTCAACGCCATCGCCAAACAAAAGGGTAAAGAACTGCTGGCGAAAGAGAACGACCTCTTTTTTTAGACAAACGTAAACGCAGCTGCGGCCTCTGACCGCCAAAGGGACATCGATATGAAAAAGTTCATCATCATATTCTTCATTCTTGCCGCCCGGGCATCCGCTCAGGAATTCACCATCAAGTTCGCCACGCTCGCTCCCGAAGGAAGCACCTGGATTACGGTGATGAAAGAATACGACCAGGCGATCCGCAAGGAGAGCAATGGACGGCTTGGATTCAAGATTTATGCCGGGGGAGTAGCCGGCGACGAAAAGGATGTTATTCGCAAGATCCGTCTTGGACAATTCCAGAGCGCCGGGATTACGGGAGTCGGCATCGGCGAGATCGCAAAGCCGGTGCGCATTTTGGACTCTCCGTTCCTCTTCAAAAACCATGACGAAGTGGATTACGTCGTCAACCAATACGATGCGGAGCTCAGCAAAGAATTTGAAAACGGCGGCTACGTTCTTCTTGGCTGGGCCGAGGTCGGATTTGTCTACGTCTTTACCAATACTCCCGTCACCAAGGTCGAAGACATGCGGAGCGTGAAAATGTGGCAGTGGGAAGGCGACCCTGTCGCAGAGGCAACGTTCAAGGCGTTCGGCATCAACCCCATCCCGCTTTCGATCACCGATGTTTTGACATCGCTCCAAACGGGCCTGATCAACGGCATGTACACATCGCCTCTTGCCGGCGTCTCGCTCCAGTGGTATACCGCCTCAAAGTACATGCTCGACTACCCGCTCACGAATGCCGCCGGTGCAGTGGTCATCGCGAAGAGGGATTTTGATAAGATGCCGCCGGATATTCAGGGGATTCTTCTCCGCAACGGAAAATTGCTGATGCGGAAGCTCACGGAACTGAGCCGCAAAGATAACACAAAATCTCTCGACGTGCTGAAGAAAAGCAAAATTATTTTTACAAAGCCTGATCCAAGTGAAATAGGCCGTTATGAGGAGATCGGAAAAAATGCCCGCCGGCTGATGGTCGGAAAACTCTACTCCGAAGACCTTCTCAATCGTGTGGAAAAATCGGTGGCGGACTTCCGAGTCAGGGAGAAGAAATGAAACTGCTGCTGCTTGCCGACCGATGGCTCACCCGCATCACCGGATGGCTGATCATTTTTTTTCTCAGCGTCATGATCGTGATGGCGTTCGGCCAGGTCGTGCTCAGGAATTTTTTTCATACGAGCATTGAGTGGGGTGATGTCTTTCTTCGCCATTTGGTGCTCTGGCTCGGTTTTCTCGGCGCCGTTATCGCCACAGGAGAAGGCCGTCATCTGAAGATTGAATTCATCAACAAGCTGGCCCCGGAGCGGTTCAGAAAAATCATCTACATCTTCACGAATTTGTTTGCCGCCATCGTCTGTTTCTTCTTGATGAAAGCGGCGATCGCGTTTGTGCAGATGGAAGGGGAGTCTGCAGATACTCTTATCCTCAATCTTTCGACGACATACTTCATTATTATCATTCCGGTCGGTTACGCCGTTATTGCGTTTCGATTTCTCGTGCGATCTCTCACCTGGGGATCGGAAATCGCCAAAGGCGATTGGCATATTGAGGAGCAGCACTGATGCCGGTCATTTACTTTGTCCTTGTCTTGACGGTTCTTGTTCTCTTTGGTGCGCCGCTGTTCGCGATCATCGGCACGATATCGCTTCTCGGATTTTCATCGCAAGGCATCGATACTGCGGCCATCATTGTTGAAATGTACCGCCTCGCAAGCCAGCCCGTTCTCCTTGCCATTCCGCTCTTTACCGTTTCCGGATATTTTCTTGCAGAAAGCAAGGCGCCGCAGCGCATTGTTGCACTCGCACAGGCGTTGATCGGATGGATGCCGGGTGGATTGGCGATCGTCGTTCTGGCAAGCTGCGCGGTGTTCACGGCTTTTACCGGAGGATCGGGGATCACCATCGTTGCGCTTGGCGGGCTCGTCTTCCCGATTCTCATTGCCGAAAAATACAGTGAGAAATTCGTTCTCGGTCTCGTGACGACGTCCGGCAGCCTTGGGCTTCTTTTCCCGCCGAGCCTTCCGATCATTTTGTATGGCACGGTCGCTGAAGTTTCCATCGATCAGTTGTTTCGGGCAGGAATCGTCCCCGGCATACTGCTTGTGACCGTGCTCGCCATCTACAGCGTCCGCCAGGGGATAGCGTCGAAGATCGAGCGTCATCCGTTCGATGCGAAGAAGTTGTGGACGGCATTCAAAAATGTCATTTGGGAAATTCCGCTGCCGTTTTTCATCATCGGCGGAATCTACGGCGGGTATTTTACCGCCACGGAAGCCGCTGCCGTTACCGCATTCTATGTTTTTATTGTAGAAGTGTTTGTGTATCGGGACTTGAAGCTGACGACCGACGTTCCCAGGGTGATGAAGGAAAGCATGGTCCTCGTCGGCGCGATCCTGATGATCCTCGCGATGGCAATGGGATTGACGAGTTTCCTGATCGATCAGCAAATACCGCAACGACTGTTTGAGCTGATCCGGCAGGTGGTCGAAAGCAAGATCGTATTCCTAATGATTCTGAATGTCTTCCTGCTGATAATCGGAATGATGATGGAGATTTTTTCGGCGATCGTCGTTGTGCCGCTTATCGTTCCGATCGCAAAACAGTACGGCGTCGACCCAATTCATCTTGGAATCATTTTTCTTGCCAACCTTGAGATCGCGTACCTCATGCCGCCGGTGGGAATGAACCTGTTCATGTCGAGCTTTCGCTTCAAGAAAACGATCGGGCAGGTGACGGCTGCAACGCTGCCGTTTATCCTTGTGCTTATCGTTGCGCTCTTGATCATTACATACGTTCCGAGTCTCAGTCTGTGGTTGGTGAAGTAGGGAAAAGGCAGAAGAATATCATTCGCTTGTGGCAATGTTAAATCATCAGGCGTATTGAGATTTTGTGAGCAAGGCAACGAGGAGTAGTAGCAATTTTGGCGACTGGTGTTGGGGGTATTTAAAAGACTTCTTTTTTAAACATTCCTTGGGGGGAATCATGAGACACACTCACCTTCTTCAATCTGGTCGCATTGAACGAAATATCTTTTTAATCCGCGGGCAAAAGATTATGTTGGATGTCAACCTTGCCGAATTATACTGGGTCGAAACAAAAACTTTAAAGAGAGCCGTCCGCAGAAATCAAGATCGTTTTCCAAGAGACTTTATGTTTGAATTGAACAGCCAAGAATACGCGGCTTTAAGGTACCATTGTGGCACCTTAAAGAGAGGGGAGCATGCAAAATATTTACCTTACGCATTCACGGAACAGGGCGTTGCAATGTTATCGAGCGTGTTGCACAGTAGCCATGCTGTTCTGGTAAATATTGAGATCATGAGGGCATTCGTGAAGCTGAGAGAAATTCTTGCTACTCATAAAGATCTCGCCCGCAAACTCGAGGAGCTTGAAAAGAAATACGATGAACAATTCCGAACCGTCTTCGAAGCTATCCGCCAGCTCATGATTAATGAAGGAAAACCAAAACGAGGGATTGGGTTTTAAGAAAACATAATCCTGAGTTTTTCTGTAATTCGAGGCGATTGATCCCAGCTCGTTGAATCTCTTGGCGTAAACTTCTATATTCCTGCAATGACTAAGATAATCACAAAATACGTTTGTCAATCCTGCGGATACAACTCTCCGCGGTGGACGGGGAAATGCCCGAACTGCAACGAATGGAACACGTTCGTCGAAGAAGCGCCGACGCCCGCGAAGATCGCGCGCAAGTCGGGGGGTGTCGCATCGAAGATCGAGCCGGTCGCATTGAATGACGTCAGCGGCTCTGAGGATGTGCGTTCCAAAACCGGCATCGCCGAGTTCGACCGGGTTCTCGGCGGCGGGCTTGTTGCCGGTTCTGTCGTCCTCCTCGGCGGCGATCCCGGCATCGGGAAGTCGACATTGATGATGCAGGTTGCGCTCAAGCTCCGCGACAAAGTCATATTATATGTCACGGGGGAAGAGTCGCTGAAGCAGATCAAACTGCGGGCGGAGCGGCTGGGAACACAATCGAATTCGGTGCTGCTTCTTCCGGAGACAAATCTGGAAATGATCGCCGATGTCATTGAGCGGGGGAATCCGGATATTGTTGTCGTCGATTCAATTCAAACGATGTTCCGTCCCGACCTTGAAAGCGCACCGGGAAGCGTCGGACAGGTGCGCGAAGCGACGGCGCTGCTCACGCGCATTGCCAAGTCGAAAAGCATTCCGCTCATCCTCATCGGCCATGTGACCAAGGAAGGAATTCTTGCCGGACCTCGCGTGATCGAGCACATGGTCGACACGGTCTTGCAATTTGAAGGAGAACGGCATTATTCGTACCGCATTCTTCGGGCGACAAAGAACAGGTTCGGGTCGACGAACGAGATCGGAATTTTCGAGATGCACGACGACGGGATGCACGAAGTAAAAAATCCTTCGGAAGTATTCCTTTCCGAACGAACATATGGTGCATCCGGTGCGACGATCGTTGCGACCTTAGAAGGGTCGAGACCGATTTTGATTGAAGTCCAGGCTTTAGTCAGTTCGACAAGCTACGGTCTTCCACAGAGGACGGCAACAGGATTCGACCTCCGCCGCCTGCAAATGCTGCTCGCAGTCCTCGAAAAACGGGTCGGCCTGACTCTCGGCACGCATGACGTGTTCGTCAACGTTGCAGGGGGAATTCGCATTGACGAGCCCGCCGCGGACCTTGGCATCGCGTCGTCCATCGTCTCCTCGCTCCGCGATGTTCCGGTGGATTCGCAAGCGGTCGCCATCGGCGAGATCGGATTGGGGGGAGAAATACGCACAATCGCGCACAGCGAAAAGCGCGTGCAAGAGGCGGCGAAACTTGGGTTTAAGAAGATCGTCGTCCCAAAGAACAACCTTAAGAATTTGAAGAACGCCAATGGAATATCGATCGTCGGCGTGGAAACCATCGCGCAAGCGATAAAAGAGCTGGTAAATTAGGAATTATGAATTTTGAATTATGAATGAGCCGTTCTCCAAAATTCTGTAATATGTAATTCCTAATTCAAAATTCATAATTGTCATTTTTATGGCGAACAATGCATTTATGAAAGAAGCCATCGAGCTTTCGCGAACGAACATCCGCGATGGAAAGGGAGGGCCGTTTGCGACGGTTGTCGTTAGGGAGAAGAAGATCATTGCCCGCGGCACAAATCTTGTCACGTCGACCAACGACCCGACCGCGCATGCGGAGGTTGTCGCAATTCGGGAAGCGTGCCGTACCCTCGGTACTTTCCAGCTGACCGGATGTGAGATCTATACGTCCTGCGAGCCGTGTCCGATGTGCCTTGGAGCGATTTACTGGGCCCGCCCGGACACAATCTACTATGCCAACACACATATGGATGCCGCCGGCATCGGGTTCGACGATTTTTTTATCTACAAAGAAATAGCGCTTCCTGTCACACAGCGAAGAATTCCTATGATCCAGATGATGCGAGGCGAAGCATTGATCGCTTTCGAGGAATGGCAAAAGTCACTGGATAAAATTCATTATTAATTCTCACTAAGATTGATTTTTAACCTATGGAAATTTTGATTGCTACAAACAATCGGCACAAAGTCGAGGAGATCGCAAGTCTGCTTCGTTCGCATGGATTCAGCATTAAAAGCCTTGCCGATTATCCCGATATCCCGAAAACGATCGAAGACCAGCCGACACTCGAAGGGAATGCACTGAAGAAAGCGAGAGAAGCGTTCAAGACAACCGGCGTGCTCTCCCTTGCCGACGACACGGGCCTGGAATGCTACTATCTCGAATTGAAGCCGGGAGTTGTCTCGGCCCGTTATTCCGGCGAACATGCGACCTACGCCGAAAACAATGAGAAGCTTTTGCATGCCTTGAAAGGGGTTCCCCCGCGGCGGCGCAATGCGCGTTTTCGAACTGTTGTTGCGATCGTCGGGAAGGACGTTCAAGAAGTAGTTGAGGGGAAAGTAGAAGGTGATATCGCGGAATCGCTCCGGGGAACGGGCGGGTTTGGTTACGACCCTCTTTTCATTCCGGGGGGATCAAAGAAGACCTACGCCGAAATGTCGATGGATGAAAAGAACAGGATCAGCCACCGCTCATTGGCAATTGCGAAAGCAGTGGAAGTGCTCAAGGCGATGGGAATTAAAAGTTAAAAGTGAAAAATTAGACGTTTAAATCGCTTGACCAAGGTTTTCTAACTCTTAAGTTTAAATTCCTAATTCCTAATTGTTAATTCTTAATTTTTTCCCTACTCGGTCAATCTGTCTTTTACCCGTTCCGTCCAATCCGTAATTGAATCCCTGTCGGCAGCCGTAAGCCTCGCATCGGCATGGATGTAAAGATATTTCTGTATCGGCATATCCCCCTTCGACACCTGCTCGTAGATTTGTCCGAGCTTCAATACGCGTTTGCTTTTCGGATATTTTTCCCATTCGGAAAAATTAAGGTGGCGGCGTCCGCTTGCGACATCATCGGCCACCAGCCATGAAACGGGAGCGACATAGCTGTACCACGGCCAGCGTGTTTCGTTTGAATGGCAATCGAAGCATGCCGTCCTGAGCAATCCGGAAACCGGCATTGTAAACTCGGAGTCCGCTTCGATCGTCGTCGCTTGGTCGATGGGGGGATTCGTGCGGTTTGGCTGGAAAAATTGGATGAGAACAAAGGCCGCCGGTACAATTATTCCGATCCACCGAAGTATCTTCTTCAAGATTGGTTCTCCAGACTATTGTTGGTAAATTTTTATCTTTGGAATGTGTCAAACTGCCGTCTGAACTCTTCCGGAAAGGCGACCGGCCTTCCGCTGTCCATTCGTACGAAAACCCCGACCTGTTCCGAGGCCGCGACGACCTCTCCATTAACAGTAAATTCAGCTGAAAGAATCCCTTTGACGTTACCCATCTCGCTGGCCCACATCGTTCCCGTGACCGGGTCAAATAGTTTCACGGGCCGCTTGTATTCGATCGTTGTCCGCACAACCACAGGAGCGATTCCCCGTTCCATCAAGGTTTTGAGGGGAAGATACGTGTCCAGCACGATCATCCGCAGGTCTTCAAGCCAGCGGATATAGACGATGTTGCTGACGTGTCCTGCAAAATCTATATCATACGTCTTCGGTTGAAACGGCAGCTCTACGTGAAGCGCTCTTCGGTCATTTCCGGGCATCGGTCAATTCCTTCAGCGAGGCAGTGTAGATATGGTAGTCCTTGGGCGAAAAACAAACAATGGTCACTTTTTTGGGAAACACTGAATCAGAAAGATACGATGCTATGGCATTCAAAGCAATTCGTGCCGCCAGCTCAATGGGGAAACCATACGCGCCTGTGCTGATCGAAGGAAACGCGATTGTTTCCAGACTCCGCTCCGCCGCAAGACCGAGGCTCTGCGTATAGCATCGGGCGAGCAGTTCCTCTTCCCGATTGTTCCCGCCGCGCCACACCGGGCCGACGGTGTGAATGACCCACCGAGCGGGAAGTTTGTATCCTCTTGTAATCTTTGCTTCACCTGTGCGGCAGCCGTTCAATGTCCGGCATTCCTCGAGAAGCTTCGGCCCGGCCGCCCTGTGAATTGCGCCGTCGACGCCTCCTCCGCCCATGAGCGAACTGTTCGCGGCGTTGACAATAGCATCGACGTTTTGCTGGGTGATGTCTCCCTCGATGATAATAATTCTGGAATGCATAATTTTATTTTTATTTCGTTTCCAACGTCTCCTGGAAACGCTGAAAGGGAATCTTCGTTTTCGACCCCATCCTAACCCTCCTCTGTGAGGGGAGGGAAAAATAGCCTACCATTTTTTAAAAACGAAAAATGCCGCCGCAATGAGCAAGAGAAAACCGACGACATAATTCCATCTCAGTTCTTCTTTAAGGTACACAACAGAAAAGACACTGAAGACGACGAGTGTGATAACTTCCTGGATCGTCTTGAGCTGGGCGCCGGAAAACTGGTAGGACCCGATCCTGTTCGCCGGTACTTGAAAGCAGTATTCAAAAAAGGCGATAAGCCAGCTGACAAGCACTACCTTCCACAACGAAACATCCCTGAATTTCAGATGCCCGTACCAGGCAAATGTCATAAAAATATTGGATATGGTCAACAGTCCGACGGTTTTCATTGTAATCCTCGACGGTGGATGAATTTTTCCAAAAGCATTAAGTCCTCTGATTTGGCAAGATAATTAGACTAAAGAATGTTTCCAATAGCCTCCGAAACTTTTTCTCCGTCTCGTAGATCTTCTTTCTTTTCTCTTTGACATCCGTTGACTCTCCATCGCTATTTTCGTATTTTTAATTAAGAATAAAAAAGGGAAGTTTGCCGTCAATGATCGTTAAGCTTGCACTCGAAAACGGAGCAGTCTTCACCGGCGAGAATTTTGGCGCTGAAGGAGAAGTGACCGGCGAGGTTGTTTTCAACACCAGCATCACAGGATACCAGGAGATCCTCACCGACCCGTCGTACGCCGGACAGATCGTGACGATGACGTATCCGCTCATCGGAAACTACGGCGTCAATCTCGACGACGTCGAATCCGTCAAACCGCAGGTTTCCGGGTTTATCGTGCGGGAGTATTTTGATTTTTACAGCAACTGGCGGGCGACGTCGAGCCTCGGCGACTGGCTGAAGAAAAACAACATCATCGCCATTCAAGGGATCGATACACGGATGCTGACAAAAATGATACGCACGCTCGGCGCATTGCGCGGCGTACTTTCGACAAAAGATCTTGACGACGCGAGCCTGGTGAAAAAGGCGAAAGCGTCGCCGGATATGAACGGTTTGGACCTCGCCAAAAACGTGACGTGCAAGTCCCCCTACACCTGGGACAAGATCGACGAGACAATTTTTGCTCTCGCTCCGGAACATCCCCCCGCCGGCCGAAACGGAAAGCGGTTCAACGTAGTCGTCTACGACTACGGCGTGAAACAAAATATTCTCCGCCGCTTAACGCGGTACGGCTGCAGCCTCACGGTTGTTCCTGCATCGTATACCGCCGAACAGGTGCTCGCGATGAATCCGGACGGCATCTTTTTGTCGAACGGTCCGGGCGACCCCGATGCGGTGAAGTACGCAATATTGAACCTAAAAAAACTGATCGGCACCAAGCCGATGTTTGGCATATGCCTCGGGCATCAGCTGCTCGCTCTGGCTCTTGGGGGAAAAACGTACAAACTCAAATTCGGACACCGGGGAGCTAACCATCCCGTTAAAAATCTTCAAACCGGAGCGATTGAGATCACTTCACAGAACCACGGCTTCGCCGTCGATTGGAAGTCGATGGACCAGTCGAATGTCGAACTGACTCACATCAATCTCAACGACAACACAGTAGAAGGTTTTCAGCATAAGCATCTCCCTCTCTTCTGCGTTCAGTATCATCCAGAAGCTTCCCCCGGTCCGCATGACAGCGACTACCTTTTTGAGAAATTTATCTCTCTGATGGAGGAAAAAGGCGTGCATGCAGACAAACAACCTGCTGTCGTTTAGAACGCGTACAGGGGCATACTGACTTCTCATAGACACTATTCACTATTCGAACTCTCTAACGCTGCACTTTACCGCCTTCCGCTTCACCCCGCGACATGGCCGTGATAGTTCAAAGATAAAACAGGAGGTATTTGTGGATCTGAATTCTAACACCGTTCTTATTACCGGCGGAGCTTCGGGAATCGGCTTCGCTCTTGCCGAACGCTTTCTTGCTTCGGGGAGTGAGGTGATCGTTTGCGGACGCCGCGAGGATAAACTTCAACAGGCGCAGGCACAATTTCCTAAACTCCATATCCGTGTTTGCGACGTTTCTCATTCATCGGAGCGGTCGTCCTTGTTTGAATGGGCAACGCGTGAATTCCCGGGACTTAACGTTCTGGTCAACAATGCCGGTATTCAACGGCGCTTTCAAATTATGCAAAATCCGGAATGGGAAAAGATCGACGAGGAGCTTGCGATCAACCTTGACGCCCCCCTCCATCTGTCGGCGCTGTTTATTCCCCATCTTCTAAAACAAAAAAATCCGACGATTCTCAACGTGACATCGGGTCTGGCATTCGCCCCGATGGCAATGGCGCCGGTCTATTGTGCGACCAAAGCGGCTCTCCGGTCGTTCACGCTTTCACTCCGGCACCAGCTTTCCACAACGCCGATCTCTGTCATTGAAATTATCCCTCCGGCGGTCAATACCGACCTCGGCGGAAAGGGGCTCCATGCGGCAGCCACTCCGCTGAATGAATTCGCCGATGCTGTCATGGACCAGCTGAAGAAGGGGAGTGTGGAGATCGCATACGGCTTTTCCGCAAATGCGAGCCGCGCGTCGCGCGAAGAATTGAATGAGATGTTTAAGAGGATGAACCAGACGCCGCGTTAGTTCAGCGCATGCCAGTAACGACTTGACTCGAAGGCGAATCTCTTGCTCGAACTGTTCTTCTTTCTCTGATGCCAGAGAAAGAAGCAAAGAGAGCCTCTCGGAATCGGAACCCGCGCGATGCTTCCCCGCACATGCCGGGGAAAACGGCTCACAGGAGATTCTCTAACGTCTTCGCCGTTTTCCCAACGCGCGCATCGCCCCCTCGCTCATTGCCGCCGATTCCGAGCGTTATAATTTCGAAGGATTTCTCCCGCCAAAAATCCAAAAAGGCAGGATGCCAGAACGCTGCATTTGCTAAATCACCCCTCATTTCTTCTCCCCAAAGATCTTCAGCCACTCATCGACCTGTACTTTTGATAAAGCTGTTGAATCCTTTTCCTCGCCCTTGTCCGGCTCGTCAAAAAGAAGGTTGCTGAAATATTTCGACGTGTACGTGCTGCATGAACAGACCTTTGCGTAGCCCAGGATCTCCCTGTCGGAAGATATGATGACGAGGAGCGATCGATTCTTTGATGCCTCGATCATCGATTTGATCTTCGCATCAGCTGAAAGGGGAGATGAAAAGACGATGTGAAGAGGAGAATGCGACTGAGGCGGATGATGCTCATGCGGTTTCGCGCCGTCGAATACGATCGTGCACCGGAATTTCTTCCTGAATGTCAACCGGGAAACGAGAAAAGCCAGCTGTTCACGGGCCTGAAATCCATCATGTGCCAGCAGTTTCTTCAGTGATGGGATGGCGTGGATCACATTGTAGCCGTCGACGATATAATGGGGAAGCATAGCCGTCTCTAAAAATTTACACGCGCTCGATCTCGCTTAAGCGCCGGAGGTCGACGCGAACGATTCCGTTTTCCGGCGGAAGGAACATATCCCTGAATTTCGCTCCAACCACCACCTCGTCATCTTTGTATGACGACCGGCTGTGAACGGATTGCGAAAAAGTTTCGTCGATCGCGGTGAGCAGGATTGCAAACTCTGCATCCGTTTCTTCCAGGTCTTTTTGCGTGACCCCGAACATCGGGCTTTTTTCGTCGATGGGATGGACGATCGTCCAATGCAGCGGGAAAAAGGTGACCTTGCTTCTTTCCAACGGCAAGGGGTAGAATTTTCTGACCCGCTTGTCGTTGTGTGTCTCCATCCTGGAGAACGTGAGCGTCGCATTGACCTCGATCAGCTGATTCAGCCGTTCGTTCACGATCCTGAACATGAAGCCCGTTATGTCTTGGTATGGCGCGACAACCGCCTTGTCGCTGTATTGGATCCTTGCGTTCGGCCGGGAAAAGCGTGCGAACAACAGTCCCGTTGCGAGTGCGAAGCCGAAGAGCCCGGTCAGAGCTTCGAAAGCGACAACGATATTCGCCGCAAATCCCGTCGGACTCATCCTTCCATAACCGATCGTCGCCAGCGTTTGTACGCTGAAAAAGAAAGCGTCGAAGAACCGTCCGCCGAGTGACGACGCAGCCGATCCTTCAATGGACCCGGAGCCGCAGGCCAAATACACGAGAGCGAAAAGAATGTTCACAAGAAAATATGCGAGGACGATCATGGAATGAAACTTCAGCCACGACATCGAGAGCAGCGCGTGGTAGGGGTTCAAGGTGCGAAGGAACGACTGCCCAGTCCGTTCCACGTTGAAGCTCCCGTCCCGGTTTAGGAACCGTGTGCGGGATTGCGCCGTGACCTTCGATCCCAATCCGAGATCTTGAGTGTCTTCTTGCAGTCGAACCGGGGTTGCTTTTTTTCTCTTTGCCAAGGGCGTGCCTTTGTGGAGTTTGTAAAATTTTAGGTTCTAACACTATTGCATGTTTAATCGATGTCCATTTTCGTCCGATACGATGATATGTCATCCTGAGCGAGGCGAAGGATCTATACTGCCGCTCGTTCCTTCACTCTCTCGTCGTAAGAAAGATTCTTCGTCGCTGCGCTCCTCAGAATGACATAAAGATAGTTCTTATTGTAATTCATACCTCATCGTCTGCGCACGGTCCCTGTAAAAGCCGACCGACCGAAGCGTCTCCGCCAGCGGGCTTTCGGTCGGCCGCACGCCGTCACAATATTCAACAATGATTTCCCGTTCGTTCCCGAAGGAAGAACGGAGGTTCGAGACGAATTGCTCGAGCCCAGCCCGGACAATTTGTTGCGAAGATTCCGCAACGGTCGTGATCCGCGAGCCGAACCCCTCGATCCACAGCACCGGCGAGCCCCGGTCGAAGACAAAATAATTGAGAGGAAGCCTGGCAATACGTATGTTGGTTTCAATCTTTAGGCCCCCGATTTCAATTCCCAGCCCGTACGGATTTGCCGGGTCACATGCATTAACAACAACGGGAGGCTCACCGTTCATTGTTGATTGTTCATTGTTGATTGTTCGTATCATGTCGACCGCAGCCGGAAGCGCGAATTGCATCCCCGACAATCCTTCCACGAAATACCCCCGGCGGATCTCGCCGCGCATTTCCATTTTCTGGAATTCGAGCGCGAGAATAGGCCAGGGGAGAAGGTTGACTTCCCGCTTGGCAATTTCCCTCGCCACAATGCCGTAGCGGAGGAGAAGCTGCTGTGCCTGGCGGGCCGTCCTTTCTTCGGGGGATGCTTTGTCTCCAAGAACTCTGCGTGTATGTATGAGCGACCAGCGCCCGTTCCAGCCGGGGGCGGCGCGCAGCGCTTTTCTTACAGAATTCATTGCAAAAGATTTCATCGGATTGCGCCGCGGGTTTGTCAGCATGATCCGTTCGGGAGGAAGCGGAGGATCATCGTTCGTCTTGTACCGTTTCACGCACAACGCTTCGTCGACGACGTCGTTCGTGATGAGTGTGGACCAAAACAATTCGGCGATGGCCTTGTTCAATGCGGCCAATGAAAATGGAGTTCCTTCCCGTATGTCCGAAAGGAACGATGCGCCGTTCTGTTTTAGAAAATGGTACAATTCCTCTGCGGTTGTTGAAATCCCTTCAAGGAGCTTTTCTCTGTCGTCGATGAAGCAGGCACCGTCGCCGCTGAAGATCCATTGAGATTTCCCCGGTGAGGAGCCGGCACAGACAATCTCTCCCCTGCTCGACAATGCCCGCAAAGCGCCGGGATCGTAGTTCTTCATCCTGTGACGGAATATTTCACCCTCCCATAATTCGGAGTTGAGCGCATAACCTTCCATTATTTCAAGAATGCTCTGAAGGCCGGATTCTCCCGACTCCTGCGTCGACGGATGACGATGCTGCCAGTGAGCGAGAAAATTTGTGAATCCGCTGATCGACGCCGGCTTGATCTCTTTTCGGAGGATGTTGATAGACGCCCGGTGAATGCGCTCCAGGTTCGGTCTGTAGCACCACTGCGTCGTTTCGCTTCCTGAAGAAAATGAACCATGCACGACGTTCTCTTCTTCCGGAAGAGTGCGAAGAACGGACTCGCATTCGTCCAGTAAGATGCCATACCGCTGGACGATTTGGTCCGCCGTTAACGGCACATGCGATCGGAGCATTCGTGTGATGAGGAACCGAAGGCATTCCTCCCGTTTCAACGGCGAGGCCTGGAATTCTTCGGGAAGAGAAGCAAGCGTATCGCGGTCTACCTCTGCGACGCCTCGATACAACGGGACTTCTTCGGACGCGACGAAAAATATTTTGGAGTTTATTTGGACCGGAACGATTGTTCCTTGCTTTTCCAATTGGTCTTTGAAACGCGCGTCGCGTGTCGCGGAACGTTCCCGGATCTCATCCTCGGTCAGCTCGCCGATGCGCACGAAAATTTCGAGGAGTTCTTCGGGAGTGCGGGCCTTGCGGGTTTCGGATGTGAATTGCAGCTGCTCTTCGATGCGCTCCACAGCGTCTGGTTTGACGACGGTTTTAACGGCATCGAGATTGACGACTTCGGCGAGCATCTCCCGATTGAGTGTCTGAAACTGGTTCGGCGCCCCGTTTTTCGGCTTATCCCCTTCATACATATAGACGGCGATGAAGTCGAACAAAACGCTCGAGGCAAAAGGCGAAGGAAATTCTGTCTGGACGGTGTGAACGCCGATCGAACCGGACTCGATCTTCCCCATCACCTCCTTAAAGTGTTCAAAATCAAGTGCATCGTTCAGGCAATCGCGGATAGTTTCAATGACGATCGGAAAGTCGTCCACCTTTCGTACGATCTGGAGCAAATCGCCTGCGCGAAGGCGCTGCAGCCAGAGGGGTGTCCGTTTTCCGATCATCGTTTTCGGCAGCAAAAGGGCGCGAGCTGCGTTCTGCCGGAACAACGAGCCGAAAAGCGGTGAGAGAACAAGTTCTTCGATTATAAGGTCCTGAGCTTGTGACGCCGTCAGGCCTGAGAAAAGGTCGAGGGGGAGCCGCTCAACGTCGGAGCAGCGGAAGAGAATTCCGTCATCGTTATAGAGCATCTGAATGTCAGTGCCGAGCCGTTCGCGAAGCTGGTGAGAAAGAACGAGTCCGAGAAGCCCGTTCACTCCGCGGCCGAAACAGGAATGGACGACGATCCGCGGGTCGCCGATCTCGTCGCGGAACCCTTCAACAACAATGGAGCGGTGCGTTGGCAGAACTCGCGTCGCGGTCTTTTGCTGCTGGACGTAGTCGACAATATTCCGTTCGGAGTGGGCGTCGATGGGAAAGTTAGCGCGGAGCCATTCGGGAATTTCCGGCTCCCCGGATGATAATCGTTCCAGAAATTTTCCGACCCGTTCGCCAAGCTCGAACGTGCGGCCGATTCCTTCGCCCCGCCAGAAGGGCATGCGTGCCGGCTGGCCTGGAGCCGGGGCAACGATGATCTTGTTGGCATCGATCTCGAGCATCTTCCAGACATTCGACCCGAGGATAAAGGTATCGCCCGCTCGGCTTTCATAAATGAACTCTTCATCCACCTCGCCAATTTTCGTTTTCAAGTCCTCGAGGTAGACAGCGTAGTATCCGCGGTCCGGGATTGTCCCGGCGTTCGTGATCGCGAGATGCGAAGAGCCGGGGAGCGCAGACAGCGAATTGCGGACCCTGTCCCACGAAATACGGGGACGGAGTTCGCGGAAGGCTTCGTTTGTGTAGCGGCCTGCGAGCATCTGCACGACACTGGTAAATATCTTTTTCGAAAGAGAATGGTAGCAGAACGATTGGCGGACAAGCTCAAATAGTTTCTCCGTGTTCCAATCTTCCACGCTCACCATCGAGACGATCTGCTGGGCCAGGACGTCGAGGCAATTATGCGGAACGTGCGTTTCTTCGATGGCGTGTTCTTCCATGGCTGCGGCGACGACGGCGGCTTCGACGAGGTCCATGCGGTGCGTGACGTAGATGCGTCCTTTGCTCGTTGCGCTCACCAGATGTCCCGAGCGTCCGACGCGCTGCAGACCGCGGGCGATTCCTTTCGGTGATTGAAGCTGGATGACGAGATCGATGCTGCCGATATCGATGCCGAGTTCAAGCGCCGAAGTGGCGACGAGCACGCGAAGTTTCCCTTGCTTCAAGTCGGATTCCATTTGCTCGCGTGCCGTGCGCGACATGCTGCCGTGATACGCCTGCACAATAATGTCAGGAGGACGCATCGCCGCTGCCGGACGGGCCGAGGAATGCGGAACGGCATAGTTGTTGAAGGTATGTTCGTGTTCGGTGAGCAGCTCGTTCAGGCGCGCCGCGACCCTTTCAGCGAGGCGGCGGTTGTTGACAAAAATCAGCGTCGTGGTATGTTTGTAGATAGCCTCGATCAACCGCGGGAAGATCAGTGTCCAGATGCTGTCGGTCGGGAGGTCGGAAAAATCCTGCGCGACGCAGGTTACCCGCAGATCCATTTTTTTCTTATAGCCTGCGTCGATGATCGCTACCTCGCGCGGAGTCAGTTTTCCGCTGCGCCATTCCTGCCCGCCGAGGAATCGCGCGATCGTCTCCAGCGGCCGCTGCGTTGCCGACAAGCCGATCCGGACGAATGACTGCGCGGCCGCCTGTTCGAGCCGCTCAAGCGAGAGCGACAAGTGCACTCCGCGTTTGTTCCCGCTGATCGAGTGGATCTCGTCGATGATCACGTAGCGAACACCCGCGAAGATCATTCTCGCCTTCTGCGACGAGAGCATCAGGTAGAGCGATTCGGGAGTTGTGATGAGGATGTCGGGGGGATTCCTGAGGATCGCGGCACGTTCGGCCTGGGTTGTATCTCCGGTGCGAACCGCGCTGCGCAGTTTTGCGAGTGGGACAGATTGTGCGACGGCCTCGTCATAAATTCCTTTTAACGGAACTTCGAGATTGCGATGAATATCGTTATTGAGCGCCTTGAGTGGGGAGATGTACAGAACGCGGACCCCGTTCTTAGCTTTTTTGTTGCGGGCCGGCTCGACGGTTACCGAGCGTATGTTCTCTTCCACCAGATGATTGATGCACCAAAGAAATGCCGAAAGAGTTTTTCCTGAGCCGGTCGGAGCGACGATGAGCGTGTTCTTTCCGGCTGCGATGGACGGCCAACCGAGGCGCTGCGGCGGGCTTGGCTCGCCGAATGTGTTCGCGAACCATGATCGAACAACCGGGTGGAACGCAGATAATGCCTCTAAATTGTTCATACCGTAAAAGTAAGGAATGGCGAGGGGAAGGGCAAATAGTGAGCGATCCCATTGTTTTAAGCAATCAGATCGCTGCTGCCGTTACTCGGAAGCGGCAGAAGCGGCGGAAAGAGGAAGGCGCACTGTGACGGTCGTTCCATGATCGAGGTCGCTCTGGATGCTGAGCGAGCCGCCGTGCATCTCGATCAACTGTTTGGCGACGGTGAGTCCAAGCCCGGAACCTTGCTGTTCGTACACTTTCCGGTTGAACTGCATATACGCTCCTATATTCTCGACCTGGTCGGCGGACATGCCCCGTCCCCGGTCGATAACCATCATGAGCAGTGTGTCTCCTTCGGTCACCGTTCCAAAATAGACCGGCGAGCCTTTCGCTGAATACCTGAATGCATTATCACCGATCTCCTCAACGATTTTGGCGAAGTATTGTGCAGAGATTGCAACGGCGGCCGGCACCAGATGCACATCGAGGTCATTGGTCCTGTTATTTTCTAACGCTTTATCGCGCGCAAGTTCTTCGATGGTGTTCCTCGTATCCGTGCTGCTCTGCAGGAGGAGTTCCTGCTGATGTTTGTCGATGTGCTGCGAGCCGACCTGCGCATAGATCAAATAATTCTCGACAAGGCGGAGGAGCCGTTTCCCGTTCCGATAGATGCGCTCGGACATTTTTGCAATTTCCTGCGGCTGCAGATTCATGTAGTCTTTGCGCATGATGTCGGCGAAGCCGAGAATGCCGTTGAGGGGCGTGCGGAGTTCGTGAGGGATTGCGGTGCTCATCCGTGAGCGAAGTTCCTGCAGCTTTGCTTCCGCCTGTTCCGTCATTTTTCGATGTTTCTTCAAACGAGCGTTGACGGCGGAAATGAGCTCAGCGGGCGAGAACGGTTTCGGGAGATAATCATCCGCCCCGAGTTCCATGCCCTGCCGCATTCCTTCGAGGTCGGCGTTGCTCGTCATCAGGATGAAAGGAGTCGTTGCCGTGATGGAGTCGTTTCGAATTGCGGTGAGCATTTGGAACCCGTTGACCAGTTCCATCCTAATATCGCAGATGATGAGATCAGGTAAAGTTGAGTGAGCGAGTTCAATGCCGTCGCTGCCGTTCTTCGCGCTGATCGCATCAAATCCGTTCGCGCGCAGAATTGCGATGCTTGTCTCCCTCAATGAATCTTCGTCGTCGATGACGAGAATTTTAGTCATGGAACAATGCCGTGCCTGGTATTTCCTCAGAGCATAACTTCGGTGCAGGTTGAGAGCATCCCCACGGGAAGGAGATCAGTAGCGCCAACGGGAATCGAACCCGTATTTAAGCCTTGAGAGGGCTCCGTCCTGAACCGTTAGACGATGGCGCCGGTTGTTTGCTGCGAAATCGGATACGTTCCGGCGGCTCGATGCTGCCGGACGCTATCAACGCGGAAGTTTTTTCCGACCTTCTCTGATGTAGTGTCCCCGAGTTATTCGACTGAGCACACTTCAATTTACAAAATCGTGAGCCATTCTGCAACAAAGATACATCTTCATTTTTGCCAGCACGACCGGCAATTCATTCTTTGTAAGCTACCGCTTTCAATATTGAAACTTCCGCTGATACCCGTCCAAAAATAATGCTAAGGTTAGACTAATTCCTCACCGCTCTTGCAACGAGCCTGCCTGACGGACTCCGCGATCTTGCCTCCTCTACGAAATCTACAGGAGTTTGGTGCCGACGCCTGACTCTTCTTTGCCTCCATTGTCATTTGGCGAATGATCGGCATAGCCGGATGAATATCATTGCCATTGCAAATTAACCCTAGAGTGGTGGTGAAGATGGCAATCTGGGATTGGCAGAAGCAGAGGAATTGAGTCTTTGTAAAGAAAGGAAATATTCCCGGCGCAATACCCCCGGCATTGTGACCGGGGCTAACCTTTCCACAAAAAGCAGTACGTCTGCTCTCCGTGTCGACAATGTGGATGTTTTTTCAGTGCAGGGAGCCCCTAAAAAAAGGACAAAAAAAGCTTGACAATCATTACACCTTATGGTATAATGTTGTCATGGATCAACTAAGCAATATTATGACAGCTCTTTCCCACCCTACTCGACGAGCCATTATTGGGCAGCTGGCAAACGGACCTGCTCGATTCTTGGATGTAGCGAAGCCGTTCGACACTGCACTAAACGCGGTGACGAAGCATCTTAAACTGCTCGAAAGAGCCGGCCTCATTGAACGAACGAAAAAGGGGCGCGAAGTTTTCATTTCGTTTCGAGGTGAACCTCTTCGCGAGGTTGGGGGATGGGTACATGAATACGACCGCTTCTGGAATGAACACCTCGATCAGTTCGAACAGTATTTTAAGGAGAAGAAAGAGAAAGACTCACGGATACACAGAACAAACAAAACACCACAACCACATACAAAGGAGAGACAACATGCCAAAATCAAAAAAAACGATAGAGTTCAGAATTGAACGGACAATTCCAGCTCCTCTGGGGGAAGTGTTCGATGGGTGGCTGAACCCAAAGATCCCCGGCAATCCCTGGAATATGGCTGACAAGCTGATCTTAAATCCTAAAGTAGATGGTTTCTTTTATTGGCTGACTGGTGGAACTCCCCATTACGGAAGATTTACGGAGATAGAGCGACCGGGTCGAATCCAGCATACCTGGATGTCGCCCAACACCTTGGGAGAAGAGTCGATGGTGACCGTGACATTTCTGAAGAAGGGAGAAAGCACCCTGATGACTCTCGTTCATTCCGACCTTCCGGATGACGACAAGGCAAGGTCGCACGAAAAAGGTTGGAACTACTTCTTCGGAAAGTTCTCTGAGCAATTTGAGGATGCCACACACAAAAAAGGTTGATCCGGGTCGTTAAACAAAGTGAGCGACACTTCAACTTGAGCACAGCTCAAGTCCTAAACAAGGAGCGATCATGGCAAAGGCAATTTTTGGAAATCACGCTTCGGTTATTGTTCCGATGAAAGACCGGGACAGCATTCGTAAGTTCTATTGTGACGTCCTCGGCGGCACAATCATGAAAGAGGAGGATGAAAGGGACATCGTTCGGCTGGGAGACAACTTCATCTTGTTTCTTTACGGGGATGTTGCTGATGAGAGTGAGTTTTTACGAACTGCCCGTTCGATGTGGCTCGAAATTAAATCGGACAATGTGGAGGAAATGACGAGGAAAATTCTTGATTTCGGCGTCATGAAGCTTGATATACCGGCTCCCCACCTCTTCTTTCAAGCCCCAGGGGGACAATGCTGGCGGCTTGTCGGACTCAATGAGGACCTCTCCTCTGATGAGGGGATCGGAAAAGGATCGAACGTGGAAAAGGTAAAAGAAGCGGTCAAAAGAAAAGGATAAAAAAATAAACAGTCACGATACCATCAAGCACATTTCAACCATAATTACTCGCCAACAATTGAGGTTGCAACATCTTCGATAGATGTTTTCAAAACGGTGCGGCTTGTGATTGGGAGTCACCTTCATTGGATCCAAATGAAAGGGTGAATGGGAAAGCGATTTTGAAATTTGTGAACCCGGTGCCTTTGCATGAATCCTATGGCAGATGCGGCGAAACATCAGAACGGCATCATTTACCGGTTTTGGATTGTCTCCAGCGAGACGTGAAATCCGAAAAAGAGAAGGAAAAGAGGAGGAAAAAATGATATCGCAGTTTGTTTACGTCAGTTATATTAAAACTACACCAGAGAAATTGTGGCAGGCGCTTACAACGCCGCGATTTATCAAGCAATATTGGGCCGGCGTGGACACTGCATCCGATTGGAAAGTTGGCTCCGCTTGGACGATGAAGTTTCCAGAGGGGCGAGTCGCTGACACGGGAACAATTGTTGAATTTCGTCCGCCTGAGCGCATGGTCATTAAGTGGCGTAACGAATGGAATCCCGAAATGAAAGAAGAAGGATTTTCCCGCTGCACATTTGATTTGGAAAAGGCGGAGGGAGCTGTAAAGCTAACAGTGACTCACGGAATAGATATTGTGAATTCTACGTTCATCGAAGCTGTTTCCGGCGGATGGCCGCTAGTCCTTTCAAATCTGAAGTCACTGCTTGAAACGGGGGATGTCGTATTGAAAGAAACCGCTCGGCACGATCATGACAGTACGAGATGAAGAGTTTATTCCGTCAGCGTGAGCGGCTGGTTAGGCGGCGGCTGACTTGTTTTGATATTGTGCTCGAGAGAATTGCCCAACTTGTCAGCCCTGTAATAGATACGCCTATGTATGTCAGCCGAGAATCATTATTGAAGAAACCGTATGCCATGACGAGAACACCCAAAAGCAAAACTAATGCAAAGACAATGATGCTTGTCATTACCGGCGTTGTCGTTCTGATTGATCTATGCGGCATTGCGTATTCTCCTCATGAGATGTGTTCATAGTTGTTTTCGCCGGCTATCGGACTGGAGCCATGCTGAGGCGGCGTGCAGCATCTTGGTTGCAGTTCACTTCGCGGACGAGACCGAAATTGAAAAGCTCGCATAGAATGTGGGTCCTGAGACATCTGCACTCTTGCCGCGACCTAAAGGCAGACCTTGTCTACTTAAGCAGCATCAATTTTTTGGTATCAACAAAACTTCCCGCAGTAAGCCTATAGAAATAGACTCCGCTTGATAAGTTGCTCGCATTCAATGTAGCCGAGTGAATGCCGGCAGTCTCACGATCTTCCACTAATGTTCTCACCAACCTGCCCAGCTCATCATACACTTTCAACGTGACAAGGATGTTTGCCGGCAATTGATAGGTGATAACTGTCGATGGGTTAAAAGGGTTGGGATAGTTCTGCTGCAATGAAAAGATGTTTGGTGTTTGGTCAGCTTGGGATTTCACCCCGGTGACAATTTCAGACAAGGGGCGCTTCCAAACCCCGCCGTTAGTAGATCCCCCAACGAGATTAGTGCCGCTCACAGCGAGAGAGGTGATATTTGTGTTTGTTAATCCGTCATTGACAGCAGCCCAGCTTGAACCGTTATCTGATGAGCGAAACACACCATCGGATGTTCCGGCGAAAATATCCGGAGGGATGATGGTAAGGGCATTGATCCACGGATAAGAATATACCTGTGGGCTGTTCAGCGGCAAGCCGCTACCGGCAGGAGACCAATTCATACCGTTGTCCGCGGATCGAAACACGCCAGCAGATGTAGTTCCGGCAAAGATATTCGTGCCGGCTCCGTTCTCACGGCCAACAGCAAGCACGTAAACATAAATCTGAATATTTCCTATAGAGGTCGGAATACCATTGTTTGCGGCAGACCAGCCCTCGCCATCGTTGATAGAAATATCTATACCACTGCCTCCGACAAAAAGAGAATCACCACTCTTTGCTACACAGAGACGAATCGTCATATTAGAAGGGAATGCGAGGCGGGTCCAGGCCGTGTCAGAAATATTCCGACGCAAAACTCCCCCGGCACCATAAGATCCTACGGCATAGAGAGTAGAATCACTGACAGCAAAAGATGTGACGTATCCAGCACCGGAACTTTTCCAACTCGTGCCGGAATCCGTCGAACTGAAGATAGCATAGTTGGTGGAGAAATTTGTGAGATTGAAGCCGCTGGCAAAGAGGGTTGGTCCCAATGCAGCGAGTGCCTGGACATTTTTATTATATAATCCCGAATCGGCGAGCTTCCAGCTTGTGCCGTCGTCGAAGGAGAGAAAGATGCCGTCGACCGTCCCTGCGAAGATATATGTGCCCATTACAGCAAGAGATGAAATATCAGTGTTTGTCAAACCTCCATTGACAGCCCGCCAGTTCGTGCCATTGTCTGAAGACAGAAAGATGCCCTCACCGTACGTTCCGGCGAGAATATTCGCACCGCCAGTCCCGTTGGGGGCCGCAGCGAGCGCATTAACATATGTCTCAAAGGGGCCAAGCGTACTCCAACTCGAACCGTTGTCGGTCGAAAGATACATACCGCCGCCGCCTCCCGTATTGGGTTTACCCAACCCCGCGATCAAATTCGAGCCGGAAACTATAAGAGACACACTATTGGGAAAATTACTATTAGGCTTCGTGACCGTTGTCCAGCTCGAGCCATAGTCGGTCGAAAGACTGACGCCGCCGGCATACGTGCCGGCGAAAAGATTCATCCCGCTCGATGCAAGAGTTGAAATGGTGACAAGTTTGAAACTGGATACAGGAGACCAGGTCGCCCCGTTGTCAATGGAGCGATACTCTCCCTTTCCAGTCGCCGCAAAAATATTCATGCCTCCCGAACCATTGGGAGACACAGCAATAGAAAAAGCTGCAATAGAGGATAAACCTGCCGTATCCAGAATCCAGCTTGCGCCGTTGTCAACACTGAGATACATCCCTCTTGCTGTCCCTGCAAAGATATTTGAGCCGCCCGTTCCGTTGGGGATCAGAGCGAGCGCGTAGACAGCCGTATCGGCTAAGCCCGCCGTGTCCAATGTCCAGCTTACGCCATTGTTAGTCGACAGATAGAGACCGTTTGTCAAGCCCGCAAAAATATTCGTGCTTCCTGCTCCGGTAGAGTCAACGACAAGGGCATTGATAGAATTGTTCGTTAGACCAGCGCTGGTCCAGCTCGCCCCATTGTTAGTTGATAGGAACACCCCGCCGGTAGTCCCTGCAAAAATATTTTTCCCGTTCGCCTCGTTGCTAGACGGCGAGAGGGCAAAGCACGTAATAGTACCGCCGTATGGTCCGTTGGTTTGCACCCATTGGCCCCGCAGTGAACTCATAGTTGCAATGGTTGATAAGAATAAGATCAGAATTCTCGTTGTTCGTTTCATAAGCTTCTCTTCTTTCTATCACGCTGAGTTTTCGAAAACTCACTTGCAGCTTAACCAATGCGTACTGATATATCGCGCTGTTTTTGTCATCCCAAAAACTCAAAAACCCTCATCATCGCGTGCACGAATCCGAGGGTTTAGGTTTGACCGTGTTTCCGCCCGTCCCCCGGGAGAACTAACAGATGAATGTACCAGTAATCGATAGGAGAATCAAGATAAAAAAGCCCGGCATGCCCCGGCTCTCTTACAATGCGTAACGGTCTTTGAAGGCATCTGTGATTCAAAGACAATGATAATTGGACGTCCGTTTTAGCACCGCATACCGAAATAGAAAACCCCGGTTCTCACCGGGGTTTCTTGTTCTTGATATGCCCATCTGCGCCGATGAGCATGTGCAGTATTCAGCGCTATATCAGTTGAGCTTTGTCGGCGTATGAGTCTGCTGGGTAACCGTCATGTCATACGATGGGAAAGTTCCGTCGCTGAGTGCGGTCTTGCCGATTCCGTGCAATACGACTGTCGTGGCGGTTCCCGCGGTCTTTACGCTGTATAATCCATTCGCATTGTTCGTAAATGCGGTGGATGCTAAAATTCCAAGGCCTGTCGCATCGGCGGTAAGACCGACGAATGAATTTCCGCCTCCGCCAAGGGTCACTGGTTTCGCGTAGTATTGCTGTGCCTTTGCTGCCAATGTCGTAAGGTCTGCGATCACCGCGCTGCGGTTTTGATCGACAGCGTTATCCTGGAACATCGTGATACCGACTGCTACCGCGATACCGACAATGATGACGCCTAAAATGATTAAAAGAAGCTGTTGCTGTCCCATGGTAAACTCCTTCTGATATTAGTATTTTGAATAATATATGGTTGTTGATTATTTGCGTGTCGCTTGAAGGTCGAAGATCTTGCGTGCGGCTCGAGAGAACTAGTAACTTATTCCTGAGGAGAATGAGTTAACAAGCCGTCGAAAGGTCGGAGCGGTAATTAGGGGGGCCCCGCCGTGAGAATGAAGTAAAAAATCCGAATGCATGATAGGAAACATCATTTAGACTTTGTTGGAGATTTATCCCGTTGATTACTCTCAAACTGAACGGCGTTGACGAGAGAATGGCCCTTCTGGAACCGGCCGCGCGGCTGGACGATGTAAAAAAATATGTCAGCGGAAAATGAGTCCCATTGTCCCCGGCGGTGTTCAGTGCAAGGTTCTCGTTGGCCAGGGGAGAGACGAAACGGCTGACATGAAGGCGCGGGCCGATATGGAGAAGGCCGATCGCATAGACGATCAGAAGCAGAGATGAAACTTTTTGTTTTCGCGCCGAAGTCATTTCCAAAAGTGCAATGATGTGAGAGCGGTTTTGTCAATCATGCTCACATATCAGAGGAATTGTCAATTGCCATGCCAAGTTATAGAATTTGCATTTTTCCGCGTTAACCCCAAGATGCGAAGAGAAAAGTAGGAATTTTTTACCGACCATTGGTAATTCTGACCGCTTCGATTTCGCCTGGCGATGACAGCGGCCTCAAACAGACGAGAATGTGTCGTGGAAATAGTCATCTGTCATCAGCAGGGAATGAGGCTTTTCTAAGCATTCAACGCGGTTAGGGCGGTTGGGTTTGCCGGAACCTGGCAATTGCCGGTGCCTTGCTCTTTCAACTTGTATCAGAAAATCGGTGACCCGGTTGGAACTCTCCAATCGGGGCCGGAATTTTCTTCTCCGGCACCGTGTTAATTTCTTAAGAAATTCGCTCATCCAGCACGATTGCACAAGTGATTGAAAGCAGTAACCCAAAAGGCAGCGTGATCTCATGAATTTATCCGGAAACATGAGGGGCATTAAAAAGGATCTGGTGGAGTTACTCCGTTCGGCAGACGTCAGGATCGATGGCGGCCGTCCGTGGGATATACAGGTTCACAACGAGGGATTTTACACGCGGGTCGTACGCGAGCTGACCGTCGGGCTTGGCGAGTCGTATATGGACGGCTGGTGGGATTGCCAGAGCCTTGACCAATTTTTTTATCACATTCTTTCAAGCCGCCTCGATGAGAAGGTGAAAAGGAATCCGGAGATCCTCTTCTCTCATATTCTGGGCCGGCTCATCAACGTCCAATCCAAAGTTCGCTTGAAAAAAGGAATCGCCGAGACATACGACAAAGGGATCGATCTATATATGTCTTTTCTCGACCCGTATAACCAGTACACATGCGGATATTTCAAGGACACGGATGATCTGGCAAAGGCGCAAGAATTGAAACTGGACTTGATATGCCGGAAGCTCAGTATCTCCCCGCAGGATCATGTGCTGGATATCGGCTGCGGATGGGGAGGGTTTGCGAAATTTGCATCCGGGAGAATCGGGTGCAAAGTGACCGGCATCAGCATCTCCCGGCAGCAATTGGAGTACGCGAGAAAGTTTTGTTCGGGGAGTGAAGTTGAATTGCTTGAAATGGATTACCGTGATCTGATGCAAGAGCAATTCCGCAATAAATTCGATAAGGTCGTCGTCGTCGGGATGATAGAGCATATAGGATACAAAAATTACCGCCGGTTGATGAGGACAGTATCCCATTGTCTGAAAGATGAAGGCTTGTTTCTCCTCCACACGATCGGGTCCAACGTTTCAACGACGAGCACGGAAACCAACCTCTGGCTCACCAAATATATCTTTCCGCACGGCATGACGCCCTCGATGAAACAGATCAGCGCAGCATCGGAAAATATATTCATTATCGAAGACGTTCAGAACTTCGGCAAGTATTACGATCCGACGCTCATGGCGTGGGCAAATAATTTTGAAAAAAACTGGGAGAGCATCAAGACCCGGTACGATGAAAGGTTCCGCAGGATGTGGAGGTATTATCTTTTGTCGTGTGCGGGAGCGATGAGGGCACGGCACGACCAATTATGGCAGGTCGTATTTACGAAGAAGGGGATGGAAAAGATGTATCATTCGGTGCGGTAGGATCTTCGTCAGCGTAGAAGTTGGATTCTGTAATCTTCTGTATGGACACTGCTCCATCAATGTCATTCTGAACGAGTCCCGCGGAAGCGGGACGAAGTGAAGAATCTACGTCAACGCGTCGGCCTCAATGTACGCAACTTCAGTGTCATAGACCCTTCTCCCGCCCAAAAACGGCGGGATCAGGGTGACATATAATCGTAGGTTCAACAACATTCACAAAGAACACAGCGACATCATTGTCATTCTGAACGGAGCGAAGCGAAGTGAAGAATCCATGACAACGCGGCATCGTCAGTGTACAAAGCTTCATTGCCGTGGACTCCTCGCTTCGCTCGGAATGACAATGATTCAGCAACAGTCTTTGTCACTCTGAACGGAGCAAAGCGGAGCCCCCTTGAGAGAATCTTTCTTGCTGAACAGTCCCTTCGGGAGAATCTATGACACTTCCTCATTTTGATTTGGGCGGGTTCGTCTTCGGCGCGTCCATTTTGAATTTGAACGGGATCGATACCCACACAGCCACCGGCTTTCCTTTCATGATTGCCGGCTTGAATTTCCAATTCATCGCTGCATCAATAGTTGCCTGATTAAGAATTTCTGCGTCGGACTTGAGGATTACGGCATTCCGGGCGTTCCCTTCCTCATCAACCCATATTTTTGCCCACACCGTTCCTTCAATGCCGCCTCTGCGCGCCTCTTCGGGGTACACCGGACCGGGAGTCTTAACCGGCTGAGGCTGTTTTTCAACTGCGACAAAATCCGGCGGTGCTTGCTCCATCTTTTGCAGCGTGAAAAATCCTGTCGCTTTTTTCGTGTGGTCGAAGCTGACATTGTTTAGAATCTGCGGTTCGTACCCGCCGGCTTCCGCTTTGATCTGATAAATTCCCTCTGAAATAGAATCGATCGAATACTGTCCGTCGGCGGACGTGATGGCTGAAAATTTCGTGCCGAGGATTGTCACTTTGGCGGTGGCGATCGGTTCGCGCGAGGACTGATCGATCACGGTTCCGAGGACCGTGCAGAAGGACCGGTGGCGGTCGTCGAGGTTCAGGTTTTCCGAGAATGAAATTTCCTGGCCTGTGGAGTTTGCATTCCCGGTCGAGAGCGAATCCTGCGCGAAGGCCGGAGTGAGAAAAAGGAATAAAGAAAGAATGAGCGTCGTTTTCATAGGTCACCTCAATTTGGTTTTGTATCTGCGGGCCGCGAACCGACAACGACCACAGGGGGAAACGAAGTCAAATAGACATATTCGGTCTGTGTGCTTTTGACCGTCACGGGAGGCTGCAGCATCCGCGACGACACGAGGAAGCTCGAGAGAAGCATGAATACGGCAATCGCTGCCGCGACCGGATAGGAAACGGCAAACGTTCGTTTCCACAACCGTGCTGTCGCCGGTTTCATCTCACTTCTTATCAATAGCCCATTTTCCCGCAGCGCCGACTGCAGCTGCAAGACCGACCTCATGAACGCCCTGCACTCCGGACATTCTCCGAGGTGGAAGAACATTGCAGACGTCTCTGGCCCGTTCGTCTCTCCGTCGACATAGGCGCTGATCAGTTCCTGGACTTCATCGCACTTTTTCATGACTTCCTCTCGTTAAAATATGGTTTCAACTTTTCGATCAATGCCTTGCGCGCCTTGAAGAGACGGGATTTAACGGACGAGACCGTCGTGCCGGTGACGCCCGCGATCTCCTCGTACGACAACCGTTCATATTCTCTCAGGATGATCACCTCGCGGTACGGTGCGTGCAATCGTTCGAGCACGATCCCAACAACGTCGTTCATTTCTTTTGCTAACAATTCTTCTTCCGGTGAATCACCATCCCATGCTATCGAGTCGTCTGCCGTAAGATTCTTTCTCAACTTGATGTCGGCCAGGGCCTCGTTGCGCGCGACGGTAAAGAGCCAGCTCTGCAGTGACTGGCCGTTGCGGATATTCTGCTGCCCGGCTTGTAGTTTTACAAAAACATTTTGCACCGCGTCCTTCGCACACTGCTCGTCTTTTAGTAACCGGGAGCAATACCGCAGCAGGTGCTGATGATGCCGCTTGTACAACTCCCCAAGTGCGTTGGGATCGCCGGCGTGCAACAGGTCCAGCAGCTCTGAGTCGGAGTTCGTTTCCAGAAGAAATCCTTGCTGTTATCTATAAGATGAAGATAGGAGGAAAAAGTTGCTGTGGAAAAGTGAAGTATTTTTGCGGCACAGTTCTCCCCAAGACGGCTGGAAACATTACTTGTGGTGCAAACAAGACAACACCCCCATCATCAAAATCGAATCAGGAGGGTCACACTTTTGTTCCCTCTAATCGAGCGGTAAACTGGGTAAATGTAAATGAAACTGCGGGAATAGTCAATAATAGAAAAGCCCGGCGATTGACCTCGCCGGTCAGTAAATAACGGAGCTCGTTTGCTTACTTCATCAGCAACATCTTCTTCACCTGCATTTTACCGTTAGACTCCAATCGTGAAAAATAGACCCCGCTGGCGAGCCGGGATGCATCGAATGTCGCTTGGTGATATTCATCTGCGACGGCATTGCCGTCGAACAGCGTCGCTACTTCCTGTCCGAGCACGTTGAATATTTTCAACACCGCTCTTCCGGTGGAGGGAACGGTAAACCGAATGATCGTTGAGGGGTTGAAAGGATTCGGAAAATTCTGCGAGAGAGAAAAAGCGTCGGGACGAGTTCTATTATCAGAAACCAGAGTGACCGTGCTTCCGCTTATGATGGTAACCCCGCCGACCTTTACGGTGCCTGTGTCGTTTTGGTTCTTCCTGCTGTCGATGATAATAGCAATGCCTTCTTTCGTAAAATAATTGAATCCCTGGTATGTGTACTGGTCCGGCTCGAGAGATCTTGTCCTCAGACAATCGTAGGATTTCCCTCCGACTATGAGCGTTCCGAAACCGTCCACGACATAGGATTCGGCGTGATTCCAACCTGTTGACACGTTCACAAGTTCATTGTTGACATAGGTTGAGTCGATGCCCAGACCTTCGCCCGTTGTGATCCATTGCTGTCCATACGATGTCGGAAACTTCAGCGTCACTTCATTGGGAATGGAGTAACTGTACACCTGCGAATCGGGGTAAATGGAAACGTTTGCCACGCTCACAAAACTGGTGTCAGTGAAAAGGAGAAGGGGGATGTTGGAAAGTGTTTGAAGCGACGAGCTCCAAAAAATGCATGATGGATTGAAGCGGTCGACGAGTTGCGGAACTTGCGACGCCGAATAGATAGTCATTGCCGATGTGTCGGGAAAATGGAGTGAGGAAAAATCATAAACATTCGGTCCGCCGGTTTTTCCTACATTTACGTATTGGCTTGTATCTGAAATCAGTTTGATAGCAGAATTCGGCATCCAATATTGCTGAACGTCTGTCTTTTGGATCGTGATTTGTCCGAATGAAAATTGCGTGAACAGAATTCCAAGCACACAATAACACGACCACAGGAGTGTTTTCATCCGGAGAGTCCTTTCTATTTTTTTTATCAGCGATATCCTTGAGAGGGGGATGGGCTCCCCCAATGGCATGATGGAAAATTAGAATCTTTTCAAAGAAAAGTCAAGCAGAGGCGGGGCCTGGTAGTGTCCTAATTTGAGTGAATATATTAAAATCTCTCAGTCGTGTCATTCTGAACGAGTCCCGCGGCCGCAGGACGAAGTGAAGAATCCACGTCAACACAATATCGCAAATATACCGAGCTTCGGTGTCATGGATCCTTCTCCCGCCAAAAACCGGCGGGATCAGGATGACACGACAAAGCATTGCTGATATGACTCCTACCCTAATTAGGACATCACCTGGGGCCTGGTAGCAAACTGTCTATTGGTTCTGGATGCCTGTCCGAAATGGATTCCTTCGGGGCTTTCGCTGGCATGGAAGATATTTCTTCGTCTGGAGCTTCAAATTGTAAAGCTTCTGAGGGCCTTAATTCTGTTACGGTGAACTCAATAATGCACTGTCGTATCATCCTGAACGGAGCGAAGGATTTACCCCTCTATATCATCATTGATGCATGATGCTGCGGTGAAATGGATTCTTCCGAAGGGGATCCGTTTCGAGCGTTCTGACCGACATTTTTCGGACTTTTTGAGATGGTTTCTAGAAGCTGTCTCAAAAACTCCAATAAATATCATTCTGTCCCAAAGGGATCGGTTCGCGACGTTCGGGAGAATCTATGACAATCTTGCATTGTGAATCTACGAGGCTTCAGTGTCGTGGATACTTCTCCCGCCAATCACGAAGTGATGCCTTCGGCAAATGCGGCGGTCGACGACTCGACTCGTCGAGGATCAGCATGACATTTACAAATGCAATCTACATTGAAACCATTTTTGAGATGGCTTCTAGTTTGATAGCTGGCCGGCGTGGAGCCGTTTAGAGCTTCTCTCTATTTTACCTCGCTCATCAGGGCAAGAAGATTTTGGTCGGGATCACGAAAAAAAGCCATCCACAGTTCATGGTCCGGCATTTTTGCAATGAGGTGGGGTTTCGATTCGAATTTTACTCCGCGGGTGGATAGATCATCAAACGATGAATTCAAATCATCGACCTTGTAGTAAATGACTGAGCCATTTCCGCCTTTCTCATTAGCCGCAGCATCCAGCATAAGGCGAATGCCGCCGCAGTTGAAAAATCCCAATCCAGGAGGCGCCTGGAAAAGGAAATGCATCCCGAGAGTATCGCGGTAAAATGCGACCGCTCTATCGATATCGCGGACAGGCACAGCGATCTGCCCGATGCGGTCCAATCTTATCCGTGGTGATCCAGAAGCGTTCATAAAGTGTAATCCTTGATCAATGATAAAGCAATGGGTAACTCATGTTATGCAAAGTAAACATCTTATTGCCGCGAAGTCACAAAGACACTAAGAAAAAGCCATCCCTTTTTCCAACAACGATACAAAAATAAGTTTCCTCAAAATGTTTTTGCGTTTAAGAGCCTTTGTTGCAAGGCTCTTAAACTTTGAGTAGCATCAGCGAGCATTTTTTTTTGCTGGAGTCGAGATCGGTGATCGCAGATTCGGTTAACGCTCGGCTATTTATTGGCTGCTGATGCGGTTGGGCCAGAAGGCGGCAAGCAGAAGGGCCAACGCTGCGGCACATACTACGGCCGTTGCGGCTACGAACGGGACAGCGTCGAAATATCGGCTGCCCATCAGCAGAAAAAGAACCAGAGGGAGTACGGCTGCCGTAACGGCTGAAACCCGTGTAACGATCAAGGCCCACCGTTCGCCGGTGACGGCTGACGATGCCGCATAGAATGTTAGAAATCCCAGCGGAAGCAAGAGTATTCCAACCACGACGTGGTTCAGTAGCATCGGCGGAGTAAGCCACCCTGCAACGGCCTCCGTGACGTTGTCCGAGATGAGGCGCGCGATGAGAGGCGTAACCGCCAGATGCAAGACGCCCAGAATCATGAGCAGGACGCCGCCAGACTTCAAAATAGATTTCCTTACTTGGACGGACATTTGTGAACGGTTTGTCGTGGTTAGGTACGTGAGGGCATCATTATATCAGGGATTGAATCAGCACGTAGAGTTCCTTCAAACTTGATGCCTGTTCGATCCATTCATCGCACTCTTTTTCGTTTTCTTTCCGCCATGCGTATAAGATTGCGCCGAGGGTAACCACTAGATCACGCGCGTTTTGCCTGGCCGCTTCGCTAAGCGGGTAGAGCCCGGTGAGAAAGAGGAGAAAAACATTGATCGACAAAAGAACGCTGCTTACATATGCGCTGGCGATCAATACAAGAAATGTCGCAGATCCGAACAATAGCTTCAAACGGCGCTGCGTTGACAGGTCGATGTCGATGAGCAGCGATATACTGCCGGCGTAGCCTCCGGGTCCCTTTTGGATGTATGCAGGATTCTTTTGAATCAAAGCGTCAATGTTCTCAATTGAAATGAATTTGGCCATCTCGGCCCTGTTGTTCGCCATCGTTTTTAGAACTCGGCTCCGCTTGAATAATTGCCACGTCATCTTCCCCGCGTAGAAGTTAATAATAGCGAGAATGATTTCAAAGACTATCATGACGGGATACTCACTATTTTCCTTTTTGAATAGCGCGAATTTTTTTTGCAGAACGGAGGGAACGCACGGTTCACACCAGCGGGATCACCACGCCGTCTACGACTTCCTGCGGGTCGCAGATTCGTGGAAGCGGGATGCGACGATTTTCCCGGCGCCGGATCTCCACGCAATGAAAGCGATAAGAAAACCAACTGTAAAATAGAGCACCTGCAAACTCCTCGCGATGCCTTCCGGTGAACCGATGACAACGACCTCGACCGTCTCAAAGATCATGATAGCGAAGCCGGAAGTCAAGGCGGCAATCAATGCGAACAGATGTTTACGAATAAGCAAGATCGCAGCAGCGGATGCAGTCCCGCCAACGAGAACGAGCAGTGCCAACGCCGGAACAACGTAGGTGCTGAAGAGAGAATGACTCAGCATGCCGGACGGCGGCGCATTGATTCCGGTGAGGAGTCCCGCTCCGCCGACAATGGCTGTAATCGCGAGGAAGAGGTTGAGAACAATTAATAATATTCGGAGTATGCGGTTCATCGTATTCGTAAAAGATTTTCCTATTTGTTCAGGCTGTGGGGCTGAAGGCGAGCGGCGCTCCCACTTCACAAAAATCCATTTTGGCGTTTGGCGACGTAAAAAAAATCGGTCCGCCGAAACCTGCTCCCCGGACAACCACTTTTAGTTTTGTCATTTTGTGCCGGCCTTGGTGTGCAGTTCATGGAAAGGTATACGCGGATTCCTCTGCATCCGCTCGCTGATCCGTTCAGCGAGCCATTGGAAGTATTCGCCGAGAAAAGGGTCCGGCTGCTTCTTGCGTATGTCAAGAAACATCATCTTGTATTTCATCCACGCATTCGCGACAAGTGAACCGAGTGTTTTATCGACGAGGTCGATATTAATGAGCTTCTCCGCAACAAGAAGTCCAAGCGATTCCATCTCCTGCGAGAACTGGAAATAGTTGACTTGTTCGTTAGGAGAGAGCGCCTTAAATTCTTTCTGACTGGTCGGTGCATCGCGCGAAGTAACAAAAAGCGTGAGTTCTGAAAACTCGCGCGTCTGAAAGTGGCGAAGGATGTCGAGGGTGAAACGCTCGCGGCGATCACGGGCGGCTGCTTTGACCTGCGCGATGCCAAAGATGAGTCCCACAATGAATGACAGCGTGAGCGCGAGATTGGCGATAAGAGCAATGACCTCGTTCGTCATGGAATTGATGGTGTTTGTGAAGCAGTTATTGATGCCGCGGAGATTGAATCTCGAACGCCTCACAAAGAGTTCACTGTTGACAGCAGTCGCCGGGCAACGTCGTCATCATTTTTTCCAAAGACCCGGCGGAAGGTCTCTATGCTGTCGATCGTACTCCTTGAGGAGTGAACTCTCCAGAGCTTCAGCATCGGCCGCTGAAGGGCTGTGAACAAAGGATATTTTTAACCCAGGATGCGAATGGAGAATCTCGTTGATTCTTTTATTACCGCCTTGTGCCGGTCCCGGGCTGAAGAACTGTGAGATCCTTCCTCGTAAGCCGTTCTCTCCCGCAGCAGATCCGATATAGACAATATCAGATTCTCCGACAAAGCGGCCAAACAGTGTGTCGTTCTTGATAACATAAACTCCGGTTGATGCCGGCAAAATACGGGATAGTGAAATTTCTGCTTTGAGGTTGAAATCAAGCCATCGCTCGAATCCCTTTCGGCTGAGTGAATTGCTGTCCATTGTGCCCCTCCTTTATGATAGCCAACTAACCTTGTTACGCAATAATGAGTCTCGCGCTTTGAGCGGAGAGCTACAAGTTAGGCTGCAGCATCTAATGTCTCTTATTACGAAGGTACTGCTCGAGCGCGGAATGATCAAATGTAAGCTTTTGATACGATAATTTCTCGGCGCGTTTAAAAACCCAGTACACATCGATGGCGAGAGAATCGGAGCTTTTGATCGTCACTGTTGAGAAATCTATCACATATGATTCGACGTCGTCCAGGTACGTTCTTCGTGAAACTCCATCGGCGGTTTCAAGGAGGAGAAATCGATCGCCGAATTCCTGTGGAACGGGGGTTCTGTTGATGATCGTTAGATGCCCGCGAACTTTGGCCTTTGAACTTGTCAACGGCCCCGGCGAAGGATCGATTCGCGCCAAAAATGCAAACGTAGAGTCCTGCGACTTCAGCGCGATGTACGGGCTTTCCTGCTCGCAGCCAGCAAGCACGATGCATCCCAGGAGGGCAATATCTTTGATAAGTTTCAATTAGACAGCACCCCCATGGCCACATGCTCATTGGGGAAAGTGGAAGGCGTCATGACTTTCGAAATTAGCGCAATTCAAAAACAATTGCAACCCATGCAAAGACCTTATTTCATTAAAAGTATTTGAGGCCAGTGCGACTCTGGTTATCGTCCGCAGGTCAATTAATCCCCGGTTGGCTGTATTGTGCTATTTTCCACCATCAGCATCACCGTCTTTACTAATGCTCTTGTCCGGTGTACGACGCCTTTCGGAACCGTCACACCCTGGCCTGGATTTAGTTCGATCGTCCTCTTTTCAAGATCCACCAGCAGTTGTCCTTCAAGGACAAAGAAAAATTCTTCGTCGTTATCATGCTTATGCCAATGGTATTCTCCCTGGACAATTCCGACGCGCACGACGCTGTCGTTGACTTTTGTAAGAGTTTGGTTGAACCATTTGTCTTTGCACTCCCGCACCATGGATGGAATATCTATGCGTTCAAGGTGATTGAATTTGATATCGAGCTTGGTTACATATGGATAGTCTGTTGCCATGACTCTGCTCCGGTAATGATTTCTTTAATTGAATGTGGAATTAGAACTCAACAATCGCTTCAGTCGTTCCTCGCGTCTATTTCGGCTAACGCGTTCGGCGCCGATAATAATGCAAATGATAGAAGGCCAGAAGGTGAAAAAGAAGATAATGCCGGGGCCGACCGGATTCGGGTCCGGATCGGGCCATAGACCAAGCTTTGCAGCGATGATGATGAAAAGCAACGGTGCAGATCCGAGAATGAGCACGACGATTCCGGCAACCACGAGTTTCGAACGGAGATAATCTCTCATGTATAATGGTCTCTTAATATCAAATCTGAGTTTGCCATTTTCAACAAAAGAGATTTCAACAAGTTCCCATCCGAATCAAAAAATATTCTAGTTGTCGATCGCTTCCTGCAGGATCTGGCGTTTCATCTTCGGATTCTTTTGGGCTCTCAAATCGTAGGTCACGTATTCACCGGTTCCTCCGATAATGCCGCCGGCGAAAAAGCCGAGCGGCGCTCCGATAACCATTCCAAGAGCGACCTTTCCGTCTTCGGAAAGCCCGGTGAGCGGGGCGGTGGGGTTTGACGGATTTTGTTTTGAAATACTAGACGCGCCGATGACTCCGCCCATTATCGCGCCGGCCACAAACCCAATTCCAGCTCCTGTCCAGAAATGCCCCTCTTTATAGTGAACAACTACTGCAATAGAATCGATAGGGAGCTTTGTGTACTTGCTATTAGTCAGAGTAAGGAGTGATGTATCAGAAACTGTAAGGAGCTGATCCGGGTGGACCTCATTTCCCGAGAAGTAGATCAACTTCCAGGGGATGTCGGCATTGTTTTCGGAATCTTCCTTGACTCTTTCATCGACGCTTTTTTCTTGAACAACAACCACGTCGAATGATTTGATCTCGTCCCATTGGATCGTCATTTTGTCTCCCGACTCCAATTGAATAGTGACCGGTTGATTTTCACGCTTATCCAGTATCGTGCCGACCACCTTCCCCCCGGATTTTAAAACAATGACGTCAAATTTCTTTTGCGACAAAGTCGTCGAAAAAAGAACGAGGGACAATGCTGCCAGCAGTAAAATGTAGCGAAAATGATTCGTTGTCATATGTGGATTCCCTGATGAGTGAGTGTGGTTTTTTGCGCCCCAACGGATCTGCGGCTCCCGCTAATATACAACAGGTGAAATATCCTGCCGTGACGCACGGCAAACTTCTTGCTAAATGTGCACGTGTCGCGTTGGCGATTCGTTGTGAGTATCGTTTTAAAACGTAAAACCTCCATCATCGATATCGAAAATGGAGGTCTGAACTATCCCCCAACATTTGACCGGTTGACTTTGTAAATGTAGGAGGAAGTGAAGGCATAGTCAACAATAAAAAAGCCCGGCATCACAATCGACACCGGGCGATGGTTTACGTTACAAGAATGCTTACTTAAGCAGCAGCATCTTCTTCATCTGCACTTTTCCGCCGTATTCCAGGCGTGAGAAATATGTCCCGCTGGCAAGATTTGAGGCATTGAATTCAACTTGATGAATTGCTCCAGCTGTTGTAACTCCATCAAAAAGCGTTGCGACTTCTTGTCCGAG